>Ga0209577_10000004_pt1 | contig 192572 bp, 188 predicted proteins | sample GraSoiAngelo_109_FD_185874 | JGI IMG/M metagenome (GOLD analysis project Ga0209577, IMG submission 185874) | Grasslands soil microbial communities from the Angelo Coastal Reserve, California, USA - 14_0903_12_20cm (SPAdes) (version 2) | ecosystem: Environmental > Terrestrial > Soil >... | reverse complement strand
GACCGGGCGATGGCGTAGGCCAGGGCCAGGGCTTGCTCGACCGCCACCAGCGCAAAGAGCTCGTCGCGGTCCTCGGCCCGGGCGGCCGGGGCGGCGGCCAGCCGCCAGCCGCCCCACAGGGCGAGCGCGGCGCCACCCGCCAGCCCCGCGCGCGCCAGCTCGCGCCGGCGCGGGGCGCCGGCGGCGGCCTGGCCGTGGCCTAGGAGTGGCCCCATACGAACGCCTGGGTGAGCGCCGGCAGATCGGCGAGCCCGCCCATCACCGCCAGGTGCTCGGCCTCGCAGGCCAAGATCGCCGCCGCGGTGGTCCGTGGCCCGGCCCGCCCCAGCTTGGGCAGCGCATCGATGTAGGCCGCCACCGCCACGTTCTCGATGTGGACGGCGTAGCGCAGGGCGTCGGCCTCGCCGCGCAAGGGCGCCGGCCGATAGCGAGGCGACGCGCGGTGAGGGGTGATGCCGAGGCGCTCGAGCTGCGCCAACAGCGCCCCGGCATGGGCGTCCTCCTGCTCGGCCAGGCGCTCGCCCAGTGCGCGCCGGGCGGGGCTCAGCTGCGCGAGCATCGCCCGGTAGGCGCGGGCAAAGCCGTACTCCAGATTGAGCAGCCCGTTGAGCGTGTCCCCGTCGGCCTGGGCGATCGACTGGTTAAAGCCGTAGCCCGGCGGCGCCGGGCTTCCGCCGCAACCGCTGGCCGCCGACGTGCAGGCGCCCGCCGCCGCGCCCACCAGGGCGCGCCGGGAAAGCGCTACCACCAGACGGTCGACTCGAGGTTCTCGATCTCGTCGACCGGGCGGGTGTAGATGCCGGACGACAGGTATTTCCAGCCGTCGTCGGCGACCACGAAGACGACGTTGCCCTCCTCGAGCTCGGCCGCGATGCGCACGGCCACGCGCGCGATCGCTCCGCTGGAGACCCCCGCGAACAATCCTTCCTCGGCCAGCAGCTTGCGTGTCCACAGGATCGCGTCGCGGTTGGTGACGAAGATCTTGCGGTCGAGCAGCGCCAGGTCGATGATCGGCGGGATGAAGCCGTCGTCCAGCGAGCGCAGGCCCTGGACCGGCTCGCCCTGCATCGGCTCGGCGGCGACGATCTTGACCTCGTCGCCCAGCTGCTCCTTCAGGCGCCGACCGTTGCCCATCAGCGTCCCCCCCGTGCCCAGCCCGGCCACGAAGGCGGCCACCTCGTCGAGCTCCTCGAGGATCTCCACCGCGGTGCCGTGGTAGTGGCAGAGCGGGTTGGCCTCGTTGCCGTACTGGTAGGGCATGTAGTAGGAGGAGTCGGCCTGCGCCATCTCCAGCGCCAGCTCGACCGCTCCGTTGGATCCCTTGGCCCCTTCGGAGTAGACGATCTGGGAGCCGTACATCTCGAGCAGCTGGGTGCGCTCGCGGGTCACGTTGTCGGGCATCACCACCTTCAGCGGATAGCCCTTGCGGGAGCAGATCATCCCCAGCGAGATCCCGGTGTTGCCCGAGGTGGGCTCGAGGATCGTCTGTCCGGGGCCGATCGCCCCCCGCGCCTCGGCGTCCTCAATCAGCGCCCGGGCCACGCGATCCTTGAGCGAGCCGGTGGGGTTGGCGCTCTCGAGCTTGGCCCACAGCCGCACCCCCGGCTTGGGCGACAGGCGCTTTAGCTCGACCAGCGGCGTATTGCCGATCGCCTGGACGATGTCGCCGTAGCGGCCTCCGCAGGGCCGGTTCTCCAGGTACGGCACGCCCATTACTTTACGAAGTATAGGGAGGGCGTGACCCCGCGTGCGGGCGCCGCGGACGGGGCGCGGACGCGCCCGGTAGCCCGCTCTCAGGCCCCGCCGGCGCCCCCCGCCATCGCCGGCAGGATCACCAGCGTGTCGTCGCCCCCCACCGGCGTGCGCAGGCCGTCGAGCACGCGCACGTCCTCGTCGTTGAGATAGACGTTGACGTAGCGGTTGAGCTCGCCGTCGGGGGAGAAGAGCTGGCTTTCGGTCTGGGGATGACTGCGGGCCAGGTCGCGCAGCACGGCGCCGACGTCGTCGCCCTGGGCGATGACCTCCTTCTCGCCGCCCACCGACGGGCGCAGCACGGGAGGGATGCGGATGGTGGCCACGCCGGCAGCGTATCCGGGCGCCGTCACCCGGGGATGCCCGCCGTCGGCCCTAGCCGGCGGCGGCGCAGAACGCCTCGTAGTCGGGGAAGACGCCCATCTCCTCGTCGGAGATCTCCGCCGGGTCGCGCGAGCAGACCGGGCAGTCGGGGTCGCGGCGGACCTTGAGCTCGGTGAACGTGGCGCCCAGCGCCTCGTAGAGAAGCAGACGCCCGACCAGCGGCTCGCCGGCCCCGACGATCAGCTTGACCACCTCGGTGGCCTGCAGCAGCCCCATCGTCCCGGGCAGCACCCCGAGCACCCCATTGGCCCCGCAGGACGGGGCGAGCTCGACCGGCGGCGGCACCGGGTACAGGCAGCGGTAGCACGGCCCCTCGTGGGGCTTGAACACCGACAGCTGCCCGTCGAAGCCAAGGATCGACGCCGACACCACCGGGATGCCGAGCCGCACGGTGGCGTCGTTGAGCAGGTAGCGCGTGGGGAAGTTGTCCAGGCCGTCGACCACCACGTCCCAGGCGCGGGCCTGGAGGACGTCCATGATGTTCTCGGCCCCCAGGCGAGTGGGGAACTTGACCACCCGCACGTCGGGGTTGATGGCGCGCATGGTCTCCTCGGCCGAGTCGACCTTGGACGTGCCGATGCGGTCGGTGGTGTGGATGACCTGGCGCTGGAGATTGGACAGGTCGACCTCGTCGTTGTCGACGATGCCGATCGTGCCCACGCCGGCGGCCGCCAGGTACAGCGCGGCGGGCGAGCCCAATCCGCCGGCGCCGAGCAGCAGCACGCTGGAATCGAGCAGCTTCTGCTGGCCCTCGGCGCCGACCTCGGGAATCAGCAGGTGGCGCGAGTAGCGCTCGCGCTGCTCGGTGGTGAGCGCGCGCGGGACCTCGACCTCATAGCCGCGGTCCTTCCACAACGTGATCCCGCCGGTCATCGACTCGACGTGCTCGTAGCCGAGCTGCTGGCTGAGCGTGTGGGCCGCCAGCGCCGAGCGGTTGCCCGAGGCGCAGTAGAGGACCACCCGCTGCGAGCGGTCGGGGACCGCTCCCTCGATCCGCGACTCCAGATAGCCGCGGGGCACGTGCCGGGCGCCGGGGAGATGGCCCGAGTTGAACTCCTCGGTCTCGCGCACGTCGACGAGCGCCACGCCGTCGTCGACGAGGTCGTGGACCTCGGCCGGATCGACCTCGTTGATTTGCCCCTTGATCTGCCGGATCAGCTCCGCGCCCGAAGGGCTCATCGCGCAAACTCCTAAATTCGGGGTGGCTTTCTCATCACTTCAGAAAGTATAGCGCCGGAGCGCCCCCGCCGAGCCGGCGCGGTAGGGCCTGCGCCGCCCCCACATGGTTTCGCTTAACTGCCAGTGCATGACGCGCCGTCTGCAGCTGGGACTCGCCTTGGCCTGCATCGCCGCGGCGGCCCTGGCGCTGGCCCTGGCGCTGACCGGACCGCCGCGCTCGGGCGGCGGAGCCGCCGAGGCCTCGTCCCAGGGCTTTGACGGCGCGTTGCTACCCCGCGGGCTGCCGCCCCGCGACTTCACGCTCTCCGACGAGCGCGGGCGGCGCGTGTCGCTGCACGACTACCGCGGCGGGGTGGCGCTGGTCACCTTCATGCACGCGCTGTGCCACGCGAGCTGCCCGATCGTCGCCCAGCAGATCCGCGGCGCGTTCGACGACCTCGGCCGCAGCGTGCCCGCATTCGCGGTGAGCGTGTCCCCGGCCGAGGACACCGCCGCCGCCGCCCGCGCCTTTCTCGCCCGCCAGCACGTCGCCGGCCGGCTGCGCTTCCTGCTCGGCTCGCCCGCCCAACTCGCGCCCGTGTGGCGCGCCTTCGCCATCGCCCCCCAGCGCGGCAGCAGCGACACCCACACCGTTCACGTCTTCCTACTCGACCGTCGCGGCGTGCCCCGGGTCGGCTTTCCCCAGCAGGCGATCACCCCGGAGACCATCGCCCACGACATCCGCCGGCTCGAGCGCGAGCGCTGATACCCTACCTCGCAGGTAGGTTTTTGGCACGATGATGTTTTCCACCAAGGCGGAGTACGGCGTGCGGGTGATGGTCGAGCTCGCGCGCCGCGGCGGTGAGGACCCAGTCCCACTGGCCGAGATCGCCGATCACGAGGACCTGCCGCTGGCCTACCTCGAGCACCTGGTCGCCCGCCTGCGCAAGGCCGAACTGGTATGCAGCCGCCGCGGCGCCCGCGGCGGCTACATGCTCGCGCGCCCGGCCACCGAGATAACCATGGCCGAGGTGATCGAGGCACTGGAGGGCTCGATCGCCCCGATCGAGTGCATCACCACGGGGGCCGACGGCAGCCTCCGGTGCGCCCGCGAGAGCCCCGGGGCACGCGGGGCCAAGGACCTGCTCCCCTGCCCGACCAAGCTGTTGTGGACGCGGGTGCACTCGGAGATCGTCCGCACCCTGCAAGAGACCTCCCTGGCCGACCTGACCCCCGCCCAACCCAGGCCGGTGGCGGTCTAGCCGCCCCCCGCCCTACCGACGAGAAGCGATGGCTGACCTAGAGATACGCAACCTGCACGTCCGCACCGAGGAGCGCGAGATCCTGCGCGGCGTGGACCTCTCGGTCTCCCGGGGCGAGATCCACGCCCTGATGGGACCCAACGGCTCGGGCAAGTCGACCCTGGCCAACACCCTGCTTGGGCATCCCGCCTACGAGATCACCGAGGGCTCGATCTTCTTTGCCGGCCAGGACATCACCGAGGCCGAGCCCCACGAGCGCGCCCGCGCCGGCCTGTTCCTCGCCTTTCAGTATCCGGTCGCCATCCCCGGCGTGTCGGTGGCCAACTTCCTGCGCATGGCGATCAACGCCCAAAGCGAAGAGCCGATCGCCATGAAGGAGTTCCGCCAGCGCCTGGAGCGCGCGGTGGAGCTGCTCGACGTCGAGCGCACCTTCACCTCCCGCCACCTGAACGAGGGCTTCTCCGGGGGAGAGAAGAAGCGCGCCGAGATCCTCCAGCTGGCGGTGCTGCGACCCACCCTGGCCGTACTGGACGAGACCGACTCGGGGCTGGACATCGACGCCCTGCGCACGGTCGCCGAGGGTGTCGATCGCCTCCACGCCGAGCACGGCCTCGGCGTCCTGATCATCACCCACTACCAGCGCATCCTCCACTATGTGACCCCGCACTTCGTGCACGTGATGCTCGACGGCCGGATCGTGCTCGAGGGCGGCGTCGAGCTCGTGGAGCGCCTGGAGCGCGAGGGCTATGACCAGATCCGCCAGGAGGTTGGCGCCGGTGCCTGAGGATCGAGCCCGCCCCAAGCCCGGCACCAGCCGCGAGGCCACGCTAAACCACGCGCTGGCCGGGGCCGGAGCGGCCGACGGGCGCTCGCTGGAGGAGCTGCGCGAGGCCGCGCTGGCCTTCTACGAGGCGGCCGAGCCGCCGGTGTGGCGCCGGTCGGGGTTCTGGACCACGAGCCTGCGCGACCTCGATCTGGCGAGCCTGGAGCCCCGCCACGCCGATCCCCAGGCCGGCATCCCGGCGGTGGTGGCCGAGGCGATCGGCGAACGGCCGCGGGGCGGCCTGTTGGTCCAGCGCGGGGCCACGGTCGTCCACTGCCAGCTCGACGAGGGGCTCGCCGCCGCCGGCGTCGTGCTGTGCCCCCTGGAGCAGGCCGCACGCGAGCACCCCGAGCTGTTCGCCCGCTACTACCTGCGCTCGCTGACCTACGATCGCGACAAGCTCGAGGCGGCCAACGCCGCCCTATGGAGCGGCGGGGCGTTCCTGTACGTCCCCGACGGCGTGCGGGTCGAACACCCGTTCCAGCTCGCCTACACGATCGACGCCGGCCAGAGCGCCCAATACGCCCACACGCTGGCGATCGGGGGCGCCGGCGCGGAGTTTCGCCTGCAGGAGTACGACGTGGCCGGCCCGATCGAGGGCCAGGCCCTGCACGCCGGGGCGTTCGAGCTCTACCTCGAGGACGGCGCCCGCTGCCGGCTGGCCCACTACTCCGACTGGGGCCCGGGGGAGGTCTTTGACGTCTCCAAGGCGGTGGTCAGCGTCGGACGCGACGCCTACTGCCACTGGCTGCCCGCCCTGCTGGGGGGACATCTGACGCGCCAGCACCTGGAGCTGGCGGTGCGCGAGCCCGGCGGCGACATGGCCTTTCGCGGGCTGTTCTTCACCGAGGGCACCGAGCACCTGGACCTGTTCGGCGTCGACCTGCACGAGACCGGCCCGTCGGGCGGCGACGTGCACTGGCGCGGCGCGGCCACCGGCCACAGCCGGGCGAGCTTCGAGGGCCTGATCCAGATCGCCCCGGGCGCCCAGCAGACCCATACCTACCTGCAGATCCACTCGATGATGCTCTCCCCCGAGGCCAAGATCGACGCGATCCCCTCGGTGCTGGTGGCCGCCGACGACGTCTCGGCCTCCCACGGGGGCACGGTCGGCGAGCTCGACGAGACGGCGATCTTCTACATGCAAAGCCGCGGGTTGACCCGCCCCCAGGCGGTGCGGGTGATCATCGAGGGGTTCTTCGAGCCGCTGATCGGCGAGCTCGAGGACGAGGCGCTCGAGGAGCTGGTGCGCGAGCGGATCGCGGGCAAGCTGCAGGCCGCCGAAGACGACATCCGCGCCTACGCCGCCAGCCGATGACCGCCGGTCCGTCCATCGCCAGTGCCCGCGCCGAGGCGGCCCCCGCCGGCCCCGGGGCCCCGCTCCCCGTCCCCCTGGACATCCGCGGCGACTTTCCCATCCTGGCCCGCGAGATCGACGGGCGCCGGCTGGTGTACCTGGACTCGGCGGCCACCTCCCAGAAGCCCGAGTCGGTGATCGCCGCCATCGACGACTACTACCGGGCCCACAACGCCAACATCCACCGCGGCGTCTACACCCTGGCCCAGGAGGCCACCGATCTGTTCGAGGGCGCCCGCCAGCGCGTCGCCGCCTTCGTCGGGGGCGAGCCCGCGACCACGATCTTCACCCGCAACGCGACCGAGGCGATCAACCTCGTCGCCTACTCCTGGGGACGGACCCACCTGGGCCCTGGCGACGCGGTGCTGATCACCCAGATGGAGCATCACTCCAACATCGTCCCCTGGCAGCTGCTGTGCGCCGAGCGCGGCGCCGAGCTGCGCTACCTGGAGGTGTCCGACAGCGGCCAGCTGTCGCTGGCCCAGCTGGAGTCAGAGCTGGCCCGCGGGGATGTGCGCCTGGTCGCCGTGGCCCATGTCTCCAACGTGCTGGGCACCATCAACCCGATCGCCGAGATCGTCGCCCGCGCCCGCGCCGCCGGCGCCGTGTCGCTCATCGACGGCTCCCAGGCGGTGCCCCAGCTGACGGTCGACGTCTCCGCGGTGGGGGCCGACTTCTATGCCTGGACGGGCCACAAGGCGCTCGGTCCGACCGGGATCGGCGTGCTCCAGGGGCGCGCCGAGCTGCTGGAGGCGATGCCCCCCTTCCTGGCCGGCGGGGACATGATCGCCTCGGTCGATTTTCAATCCTCGACCTGGAACGAGCTTCCGTGGAAGTTCGAGGCCGGGACCTCGATGATCGCCGAGGCGGTGGGGCTGGGCGCGGCCGTCGACTACCTGACGGGGCTGGGCATGGAGCGCGTGCGCGCGCACGAGCGGGCGCTGGTCGCCGAGACCCTCGAGCGCCTGGCCGGGCTGCCCGACCTGCGCGTGTTGGGGCCGGCCGACGCCGACGCCCGCGGCGGCGTGGTCTCGTTTGTCATCGAGGGCATCCACCCCCACGACATCGCCGAGCTGCTCAATCGCCAGGGGGTGAGCATTCGCGCCGGCCACCACTGCGCCATGCCGCTCATGCGCCGCCTCGGCGTCCCCGCCACGGCCCGCGCGAGCTTCGGGCCCTACAACGTCTCCGCAGACGTGGACGCGCTCGCCGACGCGCTCGCCGGGGCTCGCCGAACGTTTGAGCTCTAGCGTCGATGGACGACCTCTACCGCGACTTCATCCTCGAGCACTACAAGCGGCCTCGCAACTTCGGCGAGCTCGAGCCGCGCGACCTCGAGGCCCACGACTACAACCCGCTGTGCGGCGATGAGATGGGTGTCCACATCCGGCTGGACGGGGACCGGATCGCCGCCCTGCGCTTCCACGGCCATGGGTGCGCGATCTCCCAGGCGGCGGCCTCGATCGCCTCGGAGGAGCTGATCGGCATGCGCCGCCAGGAGGCCGCCGGCCTCGACGCCGACTGGATGCTCGAGCTGCTCGGCATCCCGATCTCGGCCACCCGGCGCAAGTGCGCCCTGCTCAACCTCAAGGTGATGCGCGGCGCGCTCACCGGGGACGCCAGCTGGCCGCCCGAGGGCGACGACGGCGCCTAGCGTCGCTTGTGCCCCGCTCCTAGCCCGCCTCGGCGTCGGGCCCGACCCGCAGCACGTACAGCGGCCACTCGCCCGGCACGCCCTTGAGCTCGTGCACGCCGTGGGCGACGAACTCGAGCCCCGAGCCGGCGAGGACCTCCTTGACCGCCCCCGAGACCATCAGCTGGCCCGGGGGCGCCAGCGCGGCGATCCGGGCGCCGATGTGCACGGCCAGGCCGCCGATGTCCTCGCCCAGCAGCTCGACTTCGCCGACGTGCGCGCCGGCGCGTAATCGCACGCCGAGCACGTCTACGCCCTCGATCGCCGCCCGGGCCGCCGCCATCGCCCGCGCGGGCAGATCGAAGCTGGCCAGCGCGCCGTCGCCGGTGCTCTTGATGAAGCGCCCACCGGCGCGGCCGATCTCTCGACGCACGATCTCCTCCTGCTGGGTGAGCAGCAGCCGCCAGCGGCTATCCGTCAGGCGCGCGGCGGTCTTGGTCGAGTCCACGATGTCGGTGAACAGGATCGTCGCCAGCGCCCGTTCGACCGGGCGCCGTCCGCGGCGTCCGGTGAGGAACTCCTCGATCTCGCCCAGCATGCGCTCGTCGGGCTCGGTCCAGCCCATCGTGTCCGTGCCCTCGACCTCGATCAGACGAGCGCCGGGGATCGCCGCGGCCAGCGCCCGCCCGTGCTCGACCGGCACGAAGGTATTTCCCCGTTTGTGCAGGACGAGCGTCGGCGCCTTGATGCGCGCCAGCGCGTCGCTGACGTCGGTCTCGGCCATCACGCGCACCAGCTCTCGAGCTCCCCGGGGCGATGTGCAGTTGCGCTCGAGCCGGGCCGCCCAGCGCATGAACCGCTCGTCGTCCACGGCGCTGGGGGCGTAGACGCCGCCCACGATCAGGCCCTTGCCCCACTCGCGCTCGATCAGCTCTTCGACCCGTTGCCGGCGGTCGGGGGTGAGCAGCTCGCTCCCGCGGGGGGCGACGTCGTTGAGGACCAGGGCCGAGACCCGATCGGGATAGGTGGCGGCGAACAGGGCAAACAGCGCGCCCCCCTCGGCGCCCCCGAAGAAGGCCGGCTTGGCAAAGCCGCACGCGTCGATCACCGCCATTACGTCCTCCAGGTAGTGCTCGATACGAGGGGGCTCCTCGGCGGGATCCGAGGCCCCGGTGCCCCGCCGGTCGAACATCGCCACGCGGGCGTAGGAGCCCACCCACTCAAAGAAGCGCCGGATCAGCGGCTCCTCCCAGTAGATCTCGACGTGCCCGGCGGGTCCGCCGGCAAACACCAGGTCGATCGGGCCCTGGCCAAACACCTGGTAGGCGACGCGCACCTCCCCCGCCCGCGCGTACTGAGTGTCGGGTATCCGCACGGAGCCGAGAATAGGGCCGGGCGGCGCCGCGCGAAAGGGCCGCTCAGGCGCGCAGGGTGCGGCGCTCGGTGGCCCGGCCGAACGAGGCCGACATGACGATGCGGGTCCCCCGGCGTGCCCGCAGGCGCACCCGGTAGGTGCGACAGCCGGCGAGGTCGCGGCCGCGCACGCGGTGCGCGCGTCCCCGGCGGGGACGCAGGATTAGCGTCACCCGCGCGCGGTGGGCCAAGGTGAAGCTCAGCGTGCGTCGCACCCCCGCGCCCACCACGCGCACCCGGGAGATCAGCGCGCCGCGGCGCAGGCGCCCGCGCCGCGCTAGCGGGGGGCTGGGGCAGCTGCGGCGGGTGGGGCCGGCGGGGACGATCGGGCCCACGCTGGGCGCCGGGCCGTTGAACACGTCGTCGCCGAGCGAGCTCAGGTCCGAGGCGCCGGCGTAGCCGAGATGGGGCAGTCCGAACAGGTCCTCGGAGGTGCGCAGCAGCGAGTAGTGGTTGTACTTGCTCGAGGTGCGCGTGCCGGGGATCGTGTAGGGCGAGAGCACGAGCGCCGCCGTGCGGCCTCCGCCGGGTCCGTTGGTTGTGCCGCCGGCGTTGGGGGTGTTGGCCGAACGCTCCCCGCAGCAGGCGGTGGCGTCGCTGGTGGCCGCCTCGTCGAAGACGATCACCAGGGCGCCGTCGGCGAACGCAGGCGACGAGGTGATCTGGGGCACCCACTGGGCCAGGAACTGGTCGATGCTGGCCAGGCCGCCGGGCTGGCCGTCGATGCAGGGGCTGTCGTGGCCGTCGTGGCACAGGTTGGGCGAGATGAACGCGTAGTTGGGGGTGGTGGCAGCCGAGCGCAGGTCGGCGCCGAGCAGGTCGAGCGGCACCACGCGGGCGTCGCAGTCGACCTGGTTGTCGATGATCGAGTGGAAGTAGACGAACGGGTTATGGCGGGCGGCGTACTGGTCGCCGGCGCGTGCGGTCTGGGTGGTGTCGGGCGCGCCGAGGGCGGGGTGGCGGCAGGTCTTGGGCTCGGTGGTCGAGTTGCCCATGTCCTCCATGTAGCCGCGCCAGCTGAGCCCCTTGGCCTGCAGCTGATTGACGATCGTCTGCACCGAGGCCGGGTAGACCGATCCCGCGCCCATCGCCTGGCCGTCGGGACCCGGGCCGCCCGGGAGCAAGTCCACGTAGGCGGGAGCGTCGGCCTGGGTGTAGGGGTTGGGCCCCTGGCCCCCGATCATCGCGATGTAGTCGTCCAGGCTGGCGTGCCCGATCGCGTAGTAGTTGGGGATGAACGCCCCCCGGGCGGGCAGCGTGCGGGCCAGGTACGGGGCGGGCGACGCCGGGCCAAAGCTGGTGTCGGCGCTCTCGTTCTCGAGCACGATGACGAACAGGTGGTGGATCGGCGGAAGCGCGCCGGCGTCCGGCGCAGCCGCCAGAGAGCCCAGCGCCACCAGCACGAGGGCCAGCCAGCGCCGAAGCGGCCGACGACGGTGCAGGGTCACGGACCGGACGCTAGCCGCTCGCCCGCTCCCCGCGCGTCAACTGCCGGTAAAGGGCCGGGCGGGGCAGCCGCTGACTGGACGGCCGCCCTGGCGGGTAGAATCCCTACTGTGCCGGACGGGATTATCGGCGGACGACGGGGCGGTGGTCTCGTGCGGACCGCGACAAGCACCCGGGCGCGCTAGCCTCAAGCCATGGCCACCATCGATCGCATCTCCAAGCCGAGCCCCGTCGTCGAGGACGAGCAGGGCCAGCTGCGCGCGCGCACCGGCATCTCCCAGAAGGTGATCGAAGAGCTCTCGAAGATCAAGGGCGAGCCCGACTGGATGCGCGAGAAGCGGCTGCGCGCGTTCGAGATCTTCGAGCGCAAGCCGATGCCCACCTGGGGCGTGGACCTGTCCGAGCTGAACTTCGACGACCTCGTCCTCTACAGCCCGCCCACCGCCGGCCGTTACAACAGCTGGGACGAGGTCCCCCAGGAGATGAAGGAGACCTACGAGAACCTCGGCATCCCCCAGGCCGAGCGCGAGCACCTGGCCGGGGTGGTCGGCGTCTGGCGCCAAGAGCCCGTCTACGAGGGGCTCAAGGAGGAGTACGCCAAGCAGGGGATCCTGTTCTGCTCGATGGACACGGCCGTGACGAAGTACCCCGAGCTCGTGCAGCGCTACTTCATGAACAAGTGCGTGCCCCCGCAGGACAACAAGTTCTCGGCCCTGCACGGCGCCGTGTGGTCGGGCGGCTCGTTCGTCTACGTGCCCAAGGGGGTCAAGGTCGATCTTCCGCTGCAGGCCTACTTCCGCATGGAGGGGGCCGGCGAGGGCACATTCGAGCACACCCTGATCGTCGCCGACGAGGGCTCCGAGGTGAACTACATCGAAGGATGCACCGCCCAGACCTACTCGGTCAACTCGATGCATTCGGCGGTGGTCGAGATCTTCGTCCACGAGGGCGCCAAGGCCCGCTACACGACCGTGCAGAACTGGTCCAAGGACGTCTACAACCTCAACACCAAGCGCGCCGTGGTCGACGCCGAGGGGACGGTGGAGTGGGTCGGGGGCTCGATGGGCGCCAAGTACGTGATGCTCTATCCCGGCTCGTTCCTGCGCGGCGAGGGCGCGCGCGCCGACCATCTCAACGTCGGCGTCGCCGGAGGCAACGTGCACAAGGACACCGGCGCCAAGGTGGTGCACCTGGCGCCCAACACGACCTCGAACATCCTGGCCAAGTCGATCTCCAAGGACGGCGGCATCATGGGCTACCGCGGGCTGGTGCGCATGGGTCACCACTCGGAGGGCTCCAAGGCTCGCGTGCAGTGCGACGGCCTGATGATGGACGGGATCTCGCGCTCGGACACCTGGCCCGACATCCAGATCCAGAACCCGCACGTGACGGTGGCCCACGAGGCCACGGTGGGGCGCATCTCCGACGACCAGCTGTTCTACATGCAGTCGCGCGGCTTCACCGAGGACGAGGGCGCCGCGATGATCGTCAACGGCTTCATCGAGCCGGTCACCAAGGAGCTCCCGATGGAATACGCCGTCGAGCTCAACCGGCTGATCCAGCTCGAGATGGTCGGCTCGATCGGCTAGCGCCGTCGCAACCGGACGCGCGTCGGGACCACCGCGCCGCATCCCACCGGGTGCGCGCGGGTTAAGGCCGTCGGCCCTGCTTCCGATCAACCTTCAGTGAGCGCCGCGCCCAAGCCAACCCCCCTGGCCGTGCTCGCCCGCCGTGCCCGGGCGCTGGCGGTGGTTGTGGGCTGCGTCGCGGGCCTATCGACGCTTCGCCGCCCCGGCCGCGGGCGCCCGCGGCCTCGCGCCGTGCAGAGCGCCCCTCACGCGGCCGCGGTGGACTATCTCGGGCTGGCCCGCCAGGGCGTGGCCCGCACATCGGCGTGGCGAAATCGGCGCTATCGCTGGTACAACGAGTGGCTCAACGACCGCAAGCGCTATCCGCAGGCGACGATCTGGGGCATCGTCCCCCTCTTTGAGGCCCTGGACGGGATCGCCGTGGCCTCGCCCACCAAGGCCAATCGCGCCGCGGTGGTGGCCTTCGCCCGGCACGCCGAGCGCTACTTCGACCGCCACCTCTCCCCCCACGGCGGCTATGCCCCCTACCCCGACGAGCGGGGCCGACCCCAGACGTGGTTCGACGACAACGGCTGGTGGGGGCTGGCGTTCATGGACGCCTACCGCGCCACCGGCAATCGGCGCTATGTCGGCGACGCCCAGCGGGCGTTCGACTACGCCGCGGCCGCCGGGTGGGATCCATCGGTGGGCGGGCTGTGGTGGAACACCGGGCACCCGTACAAGTCCGGTGAGGCGTTCGCCTCCCAGACCCTGCTGGGCGCCGAGCTCTACGTCGCCACCCACCGCGCCGGCACCCTGGCCACGGTGGACCGCTACGTCTCCTGGTCAGACAGCCAGCTGCGCGCCGACGACGGGATCCTGTACGTAAAGAGCGAGCGCGAGCCGATCCCGATGCCCTACGAGGAGGGCCCGGTGACCCTCGCCGAGCAGCTGCTGTGCCAGGCGACGGCACAGAACGAGCGCTGCCAGAAGGCGGGCCAGATGGCCGAGCGGCTCGTCGAGCGCTTCCCCGAGCTGGCGATGGGCCCCCAGTTCGACGCGATCTACCTGCACACCATGCTCCAGTACGGCCAGCTGGCCAACGACGGCCGCTGGCTGGAGATGGCCAGGTTCGAGGCCGATCGCGCGCTGGCCAACGCCGGTTCCGGCGGCGGCCTGTACCTGCGGGCCTGGGACGGCTCGGACATGGCCGCCCACCAGGCCCGTCCGGGGATGTTGCGCACCCACGCCGCCACGGTCGAGCTGTTCGCCTGGCTGGCGGCCACCCCCGGGCACTAGCCACAGCGACGGCGGGGCGGGCACCAGGCCCGCCCCGCTTGGTCGCTATGGCGCGGTGGTTGCCGCTACTTCTTGCAGGGAATCGAGGTCGTCGCCGTGGCGACCTGTCCTGCCTCGCTGGTGAACTCCACCGACACCTTGCGCTTGCCGCCGGTGCATCCCCCTTGGGACTCGAGGTAGCCGACCTTCTTGGCCTTCTTGCCCTTCCTGCCCTTCTTCTTGGGGCTGGACAGGGCCTTGGGGAACGTCGTGTCTACCGACACCACGGAGTTGTCGATGCCGGGCGCCGGGTGCAGCAGGTCGGACGGGACGTCGAACTCGTCGCCGAAGCTCCCGCCGCTCTTGGTCAGCACGGTGGGAATCGCCCGGGCGACGCTAAGCGGGCAGTCGGGAGGACCACCCTTGATGAACAGGGCCTGCGCGCCAGCGCCAGCGCTGTAGGCGGTGACGCTCAAGCGGCACGGCAGCTGCGAGGACTTCGTGGCCGGGTCGGTCGACGGGCCGGCGAGGTTATCGACGGTTCCGGAGCCGACCTTTGAGCCCCTCGGGCAGCCGCTGTCGCTGGGCGGGGTCTTGGCGTTGATCTGGCTCGCCGTGCACTTCGGGAACGCCTCGCCGTGGGCGACGATCCCGGCGAAGATGAACTTGTAGTGCTTGATCGCCGACGGGCGCTGACCCGAGGCCTCGCCGACGGTGTACTTGATGTTCAACGAAACCGGGACGGGCTTCTTCTTGGAGCCCGCCTTGGTGGGATTGGTCGAGGCGCTCACCGAATAGGTGTTGACCTGGGCGGCAGCCGCCACGCTGACCACCACGAGTGCGACCAGACCCACGGCCGCGATGATTTTCTTGCGCATTCTTCCTCCTGAAGTGGGAAAAGGCAGGGGACGCTTACGGCGCCGTCCGTGGCTCCGCGTGCGGTTGGGGGTTTATCCAACCCTAAACACGATGGGCATGTCAAAGGTGCGTCTGGGCCCCTGCGCTAGCGTGGCCGGCCGTGCGCCCGCCGGTAGCCGACATCGCCGCGCCGCCGTTTCCGCCGCGGATGCCGTGGATCAACCTGGCCTCTGGGCGCGGGGACCAGGAGCTCAGCGGACCGATGCTGATCGAGTTCTGGGACTTCTGTCGCGTGCACTCCCTGCGCACGCTGCCCTACCTGCGCGCCTGGCACGAGCGCTACGCCGGACAGGGGCTGCGGGTGATCGGCGTGCACTGCGGCGGCTACCCACCGTCGCGCGACGAGCGAGAAGTGCGCTCGGCGGTGAAGCGCCTGGGGATCGACTATCCGGTGCTGATCGACTCCGAGCTTGAGCTCTGGCGGCTCTACGAGAACGCGGGCTGGCCCGCGCGCTACCTGTTCGACGCGGCCGGGATGCTGTTCGACTACCACTACGGCGAGGGCGCTTACCGGGACGCCGAGCTCGCGATCCAGGAGCTGTTGGGGACGGCCCGCGAGCCGGTCGCCCCGGTGCGCCCCGAGGACGCACCCGACGCGGCACTGGTGGCTCCGACCCCCGAGCGCCCCGGCGCGTGGTCGGGGGAATACGAGGCGGGCGGCGTGTGGGCGGTGCTCGAGGGCGAGGGAGAGGTGCGCGCCAACGGTCGCACCCTGGCCGTGCGCCACGCCGGCTGCTTTGCCCTGATCGAGCACGACCGCCACCGCTCGGGGCGGCTTGACCTCGAGGTCGGCCCGGGCGTCGCTTGCCACGCGGTGTGCTTCACCGCCGGCCTGGAGCCGGCGGTGAGTCCCGCCGCCTACTCGGGCGCCTAGCACGGACTAACCCCGAGTTGTGCCGACACCTTTAGGGGTGTTGTGAAGGCGGACGCCCCGGCCAGCTGGCCGGGGCGTCCGTGCGCTCTTTCAGGCTGCTTAGTCGACCAAAACAAACCACCTGAAGGGAGTGCGCGTGTCTGATGATGACGTGCTGGTCGGCTACCGCCGGCGGCTGTTTGTGCTCGCTGGGGAGATCGGGGTCAGGCCGGCGTGCCGGGCGATGGGGGTCCACCACTCGACTTTCTATCGGTGGAAGCGCGGCGTGGACCGGTGGGGCCTGGAGGCCTTGAATGTTCGCGAGCGCCGGCGGCCGCGGATGCCCAACCAGATCGGCCCGCATCTCGAGCAGCAGATCGTGGCGTTCTCGCTCGGGCACCCCGGGTTTGGGCCCAGACGGATCTCGGCCGAGCTGGCTCGGCCCAAGTGGGGTGGCATCCAGCTTTCTGAGCATGGGGTTTGGCGCGTGCTCTGCCGGGTCGGTCTGAACACCCGCTCAAGACGGTTGGCGCTGATCGCGCGTCACGCCGACCGCTATGAGCGAAAGCCCGACCTGGCGCCGCCCGAGCTGCATATCGACGCCACAGAGCCCGGGGAGAAGGTCCAGATGGACTGTTTTTACGTCGGTCGGCTATCGGGCACCAAGGGAACCGTCTGGCAGTACTCGGCGATCGACGTCGCCTCGGCTTATGCCTGGGCCGAGCTTCACACCTCTGAGCGAAACCCGCGCTCCCAGCACTGCCAGCGCCTCCTTCACCGCGTCGCCTCAGAGCTCAAGACCGCCGGCTGGAAACTCAAAGAGGTCACCACCGACAACGGATCCGAGTTCAGATCCAAGGACTTCGGAAAGATCGTTGGCCAGCTCGGCGCCCACCAACGGTTCATCAAGGCCGGCCGGCCCAACTCCAACGGATGCGTCGAGCGCCTCCAACTGACAATCCTCGAGGAGTGCTGGCGACCCTCCTTCGCTCGCTCCCTTGTTCCCAAGAGCACCGCCCTGGCCCAAGACCTCGACGAATACCTGGCCTACTACAACACCGACCGCGCCCACACCGGGCGCCTCACCCACGGACAAATCCCCGCCGACATAGTCTTCGGCGCCCACAAGACGAGCACGGTCAAATGAGCACCAACCGTCGCTACATCTCGGGAATAGGACGGCCTAGCACCCGGCTCGCGGCCGCCGTCAGCGCGGCGCGCCCGGCTCCCGCGCCAGACCGACCACGTCGGCCAGCGCCTCGGGGTCGAGCAGGCGGCGCCCGGTCGGCTCGGCTCCCTCCTCGAGCTCCAGACAGGTCCCCGGCCAGAACGGGCTGCTCGGTCCCAGGCGGGCGGCGAAGCGCCGCTCGAGCACCCAGCTCCCGCTGTTGTGCAGCCGTCGGCCGGCGCCCGGGGCCCAGTCGCCGCCTTCCTCGCCGGGCAGCGGCCCGAACCGGTGGGTGTGCCCGAAGATCACGTGCCGGGCGGGCGGGGCCAGCCGGCGCACCACCTCGGCCATGCCCTGCACGCCGGCGCGTCGGATCTGCTCGCGCGAGAGGTCGGGCGAGACCGGCCCCAGCCCGGCGCGGTTAAGCGCCGCGACACCGAGGGGAAAGCCCCGCGCCAGCAGGCGCGCGCGCAGGGGACGGTGCCCGTCGCCGGTGAGCAGCATCCACGCGCGCACCGATCCCGGGCCCGGCATGCGCCTCAGGCCGCCGCGCTCGGCGAGCTCGGACATCCACGCGTACAGGGGAGCGAGCCGGGCCTCGTAGTCCTCGGGCTCCAGCGGCCCGTCGCCCAGGGGGCCGACCAGGCGCGACATCAGTCCGGCGGCCAGCCGCTCGAAGGTGGGCACCGTGGCGTGACAGTCGACGTAGTGGCCGTGGGTGGCCCACACGCCGTCGGCCAGCCAGGCTCCGGGGTAGGCCACCGTGACCTGGGCGGGGGCGAGCAGTGCGGCCACCGCCTCGGCCAGCGGCGAGGCGACGGCCGGCGCCACCCGCTGCTCGAGGCCCAGGGGCGCGGGCGGGGCCTGGGCCCCGCGCCCCCGCAGCCACGGGGTGACCAGCTCGTAGTCGTGGTTGCCCGCCACCAGCAGCAGCTCGCGGGCGCCCATGGCGTCGCCAAGCGCGCGCAGGATGGGGGCTGCCGCGGTCAGCGCATCGCGCGCCGGTCCGTGGCGGAGCTCGAGCACATCGCCCAGGAGCACCAGGCGCTCGGCCTCGGCGACCGCTTCCAGCAGGGCGTCGCGGGGGCGCTCGCGGCGCAGCAGGTCAATCCCGGTGCGCGCCCCCAGGTGCAGGTCGGAGACGATCAGTGTCCCCACGACGAAGCGGCCGGCGGGCCGCCGTTCCTCCTCAGGCCGGCCGGGGGGCGGCCGCTTGGCGGATCGGCTTGGGGAGCATGAAGCGGACGTCCTCGGAGATCACCTCGAGCTCGGAGACGTCGTCCACTCCGCGGGCGCGAAAGAGCTCGACCAGGCGCTGCACGAGCTCCTCGGGGGCACTGGCGCCGGAGCTGATCCCCACCACCCGCTTTTCCTGCAGCCACTGCTCGCGCACGCCCGCCTCGTTTTCGATCAGGTGCGACTCGGCGCCGTAGTCGCGCGCCACCTCCACCAGGCGCTGCGAGTTTGACGAGTTGCTCGAGCCGATTACCAGCACCAGGTCGCACTGCGCGGCCAGCTGCTTGACCGCCGCCTGGCGGTTGGTGGTCGCGTAACAGATGTCGTCGGTGCGGGGGCCGACGATACGGGGGAAGCGCTCGCGCAGGCGATCGATGATCGCCTGCGTCTCGTCGACCGACAGCGTGGTCTGCGAGACGTAGGCCACGCGCTCGGGATCGGGCACCTCCAGGCGGGCGGCGTCCTCCTCGCTCTCCACCAGGACGATGTTCTCGGGGGCCTCCCCCATCGTCCCCTCGACCTCCTCGTGCCCGCCGTGGCCGATGAGGATGATCGTGTAGCCGTCGGCGGCGAAGCGCTTGGCCTCCACGTGCACCTTGGTGACCAGCGGGCAGGTGGCGTCGATGGTGCGCAGCCTGCGCTCGCGGGCGTTGCGATGCACCTGGGGGGAGACCCCGTGGGCCGAGAACACGGTCAGCGAGCCCTCGGGCACCTCGGTCTCCTCGTCGACGAAGATCGCCCCTCGCGCCCGCAGCTGCTCGACCACGTGCTTGTTGTGGACGATCTCCTTGCGCACGTACACCGGAGCGCCGTGCATCTCCAGCGCACGCTCGACGGTCTGCACCGCCCGATCGACCCCGGCACAGTAGCCGCGCGGCGCGGCGAGCAGGAGCTTGTGGACGGTGCTGGCGCCCTCGAGGACGGAGGTCGGCATCCGTCGATTGTAGGCGCCCGGTCCGTGCGCTGACCGGGCGACCGGCGCCGGTCCGCTCACATGCCGCCCAATAGCTTGAGCACCGTCTGACCCGTCACCTGCAGGCTGCCCTGGGAGAGCTGGTCGGGGCGATCGCAGGCGCGGTGCCAGCAGGGGTAGTCGAAGTCGATGAGGTCGACGGCGGGGATCCCCGCCCGCGCAAACGGCGTGTGGTCGTCGAGGATCTCCCCCGTGGTGCGGTCCGGGAACGCCGTGCCGTCCCCGACTGCCGCCGCCGCCGCTCGCAGCCGCGCCCACAGGCCCCGGTCAGAGCCCGCCTCCCGCGGGATGCTCAGCCGGCGGTTGGCGACGAAGTCGAGCAGGATCATCGCCCCGACCTCCCGGCGATGGGCGGCGACGTAGGCCTTGCTGCCGCGGTCTCCGCCCGAGTAGAAGTCGGGCGATCCGGGGGGCGCCTCCTCCCCGTCAAAGAGCACGAAGCGCAGCTGGTGGCCGCCGGGGCGGCGCGCGCGCCGGAGGTCGCGCGCCAGCTCGACCACAGCGGCGGTGCCGCCCGCGCCGTCGTTGGCCCCGACGTAACCGTTGCCTCCACGGGGTGCGGTCCCGGGGATGTCCTTGGTGTCGTAGTGGGCGCCGAGGACCACGGCCGGGAGCCGGCCCGGCAGGGTGCCGATGATGTTCTGCAGCCCGGGATGGGCGGGGCCCAGCGGCTCAAAGCGGCCGTGGGGAAGCTCGCGGCGCAGGCGCGCGGCGAGCTGGCGCAGGGTGGGCGAGCCGGCCGGCCGGGGACCGATCGCCACCTGCGTGAGCAGCTCGCGCCACGCGCGGCGGGCGTCGAAGCGGGCGCTTCGCCGGCCCCCAAGCGTGGCGGCGCCCAGGTCGCGATCGGCGGCGCGATGGGCCGTGGCGCCGAGCTCGCCCAGGAACCCGAAGCCGGTGGCCGCGGCCCAGATGAAGGCCCCGGCGACCAGGAGCTGGGCGCCGAGCACCGCGGTGAGCAGGCCAAGCCGGCGCGGACTCCGGCGCACCGCGGGCACTGGCGTGGGCGCCGAGGCGGGGTCCTCAGTCGTTCTGGGTCACCGCCTCCAGCAGGTGGGCGAACTTGCGCCGGGCCTCCTCTCGCCGGGTGGGCACGTGCTCGCTGGGGACGCCGTCGGGGGGCGGGTCATAGCCGCGCAGGATCAGGCGCGCGACGCTCGCGCGGTGCACCTCGTCGGGTCCGTCGTAAAAACGCGCTCCGCGCGCATACCGGTACATCGCCTCGAGCGGCAGGTCGGCGGAGTAGCCCAGCGAGCCGTGGGCCTGGAGCGCCCGGTCGATCACGTCGTGCAGGACCTGGGCGCCGAAGAACTTGATCAGCGAGATCTCCTTGCGCGCCGCGACGGCGCCCTGGGTGTCCATCAGCCAGGCCGCGTGCAGGGTCATGAGCCTGGCGGCCTGCATCTCGGCCGCCGAGTCGGCGATCCAGTTCTGCACGGTCTGCTTGTCGGCGAGCAGGGAGCCGTGGGTAAAGCGCGAGAGGGCGCGCTCGCAAAGCATGTCGAACGCCCGCTGACTCACCCCCAGCCAGCGCATGCAGTGGTGTATGCGCCCCGGGCCCAGCCGCTGCTGGGCGATCAAAAACCCGGCGCCGCGGTGGCCGAGGAGGTTCTCGGCCGGCACCCGAACGTCCTCATAGACGATCTCGGCGTGACCGCCGAGGCGTCCGAACGCGGGCTCGGGGTGCTCCATCGTGGGCACGTCGCGCAGGATGTTCACGCCAGGGGCGTCGGTGGGGACGATCAGCATCGAGGCTCGCTGGTGGGGTCGGGCGTCGGGGTCGGTGACCGCCATGACGATCAGGAAGTCGGCCACCGAGGCATTGGACGAGAACCACTTGTGGCCGTTGATCACCCATTCCTCGCCGTCGCGCACCGCGCTCGTCTGCAACAGCGTGGGATCGGCGCCCGCGCCCGGCTCGGTCATCGAGAACGCCGAGCGCAGGTCGCCGGCCAGCAGCGGCGCCAGCCAGCGCTCCTTCTGCTCCTCGCTCCCGGCCAGGGCCAGGATCTCGGAGTTGCCCGAGTCGGGCGCCTGGTTGCCAAACGCCTGCGGGGCATAGGCAGAGGAGCCGAGGATCTCGTGCATGAGACCGAGCTTTACCTGCCCGAATCCCTGGCCCCCCAGCTCGGGCGGCAGGTGGGCAGCCCACAGCCCCCGCTCCTTGACCCGCTCCTGCAGCGGGGCGATCGCCCGGTCGAGCTGATCGAGCTCCAGTCCCAGGGTCTCCAGCGGCCAGATCTCCTCGCGCACGAACGCGCGCATCCAATCCAGATGCTCCTGGAACTCGGGCTCGGTTGAGAACTCCCACGCCATCGCGCCTCTCCTCGGTCGCTCGCGGCGCCCACGCTAGCGGACGCTCCCGGCGCCCCGGGCCGGCCCGCCCCGAGGCCCCGGGCGAGGCCGGCGCCTCAGCCGCCTGCGCTGATGCGGGCCGCGGCGCGCCGGCCGCTGCGCACGGCGCCCTCCATGTAGCCCCAGTACTCGTGGGTGTGCTCGCCGGCCAGGTGAAGAGCCCCGACCGGGCGACGAAGCACGCGCCAGAAGCGGTCGACCTGGCCGGGGGCGAACGCGGTGTAGGTACCGCCGGTATAGGGCTCCTTGGCCCAGGCCACCGTCGTCGCGGCGCCCAGCAGCCCGGATGCCCCGGGGTAGATGGTCTGAACCTGGGCCGCGGCCTCGGCGAGGCGCTGGTGGTCGGGGAGCTCCTGAAAGCGCCGGCCGGGCCCGGCGACGGTGTAGAGGAGCAGGATCCCGCGGCCACCGCGCTGGGCGTTGGTGGCATCCCAGGTGGTGGAGATGCCCAGGTCGGTGAGGGTGTCGCCGCTGAACCCGGCCCGCAGCCAGAACCGATTGGCGTACTGCAACAGGGTCTTGGTGCCCACCCCGTACTGGAGCTCGGCGATCGCGGCGGCGAGCCGGCCGGGAAGGCGTGGCGAGAAGCTCACGCGACGCAGCGGCGGCAGGGGGGTGGCCAGCACGCAGCGGCTAGCGCTCAGCGTCTCCCCCGCCGCCCGGACCCGCACGCCCTCGCGGCTCCAGGAGACGTGGTCCACCGGTGCCCCCAAATGGACGTGGCCCGATATCGCCCGGGCCAGGGCGCGCGGGAGGCGGTCGTTGCCCCCCCGGATGCGAAACGCCTCGATGCCCGATTCGGGGATGTCCGGTCCCACCGAGTTGGCCGCCGCCACCGCCAGCAGCGAGAGCCGGTCCGACTCCACCGTGTAGTCGTCGCCCAGCGTGTCGTGCTCGATGAGCATGCGCGCCGTGGGCGAGAGGCGAAGGCCATCCAGGAACGAGGCCACCGAGCGGTGGTCAAGCGAGGCGCCGGCGGCCACCGGGTCGGTGGGGTTCAAGCGGTCGGCCAGCGCCGCGATCGCCCGATCGAACCGATCCATCTCCCGCTGCACCGCCGGCGTCTGGACCGTCGAGCGGCGGGCCAGGCGTCCGGCGAAATAGGTCGCGGCCGGATTGTCGCTGCCCACCCGGCGCAGGTCGTCGAGAGCGAGTCCGAAGTGGCGCGCGTAGCCGCGCATCGCGGTGTGGCTGGTGTCGATGTATTCCCCGCCGGCCTCGGCGGTCTGCCCCCCGGCAAAGCCCCGCAGCGTGTGCACCCGCCCCCCCACCCGACGACGGGCCTCGAGCACCGCCACGTCCCAGCCGGCCCGATGCAGCTCATACGCCGCCGTCAGCCCGGCCAACCCGCCTCCCACCACCACCACGCGGCGCCGCGGCCGGCGTCGCTTGGCCCCCGCGGCGGACGGGAGCGCCACGCCGGCACCGGCCATCGCGCCGGCGCCGACCAGCAGCCGGCGGCGGGTGAGGCGGGCGCCGCCACCGCGGGCGCCGGCGCCGGGATGAAGCTCAGCGCTCATCGTCCGCCGATCGCGCGTAGCCGGGGTGGGCGACATTGAGCTTGGCCGCCACGGACTGGCGCAGGACCGAGAGCGCCTGGTCGAGGCGATCGTCGAGCTCGCCGGCGCGGATGGCCTGCGCGAGTCTGCCTTGAGCGGCGCGCAGCTCTGCGCGATCGGCGGGCGGGCGAAGCCCGCGGTGAGCACAGGGGTCCTCGAGGCCGGCGGCACCCGGCCCGAGCAACGCCGAGACGCGCAGCGCCTCTTCGATCACCGGGCGCTCTCCCGCGCGCAGCTCGCGGGCGACCATGGCGCAGGCGTTGGCCGCCACCAGCAGCCCAAAGCGCTGCGAGCGCTCGACCGCGGAGACGAGCCCGGAGAGGTGGGCGGCGACCGCGTCCAGGAGCTCGGGCGCGTCTGGGCGATCCTGCACCGAAGGATTATGGCCCGAGCATGTCCAGCAGGTCCCATTCGGCTTCGCAGGCCCGTCGGCCGATCGCCGCGTGCTCGAGCGAGGCCCGCCGCCCCGAAAGGTGCACGTCGGCCTGGGCCACGCAGATGACCCCCCAGCGGGCGTTGCCGCACACCTCCCAGAAGCGCAGCTCATCGAGTCCGATCCGCACTCCGTCCGCGGCCGCGTAGGCGTCGAGCAAGCGCTCGCGCGTGGTCACCCCGGCCGCCGGCAACGCGTCGTCGCCAAATCGCCAGGAGCGGATGCATAACCAGCCCAGGTCCTCGGCCGGATCGCCGGCGTGGCAGAGCTCCCAGTCCAGCAGCCCTACCAGGCCGCCTTCGTCGACCATCAGGTTGCCCATCCGCAGGTCACCGTGGACCAGCGCGGGGGGCCGCGGCGGGGGCAGACGCGCCCGCAGCCAGCGCAGCCCCAGCTCGAGCGCCGGGTGGGGCTGGGCGAGCCGGTCGAGTTGGTCCTCCAGCGCCTCGACGGCCGCCAGCGCGGGGGGGTGCTCGGGCGCATGCAGCTCGGGCAGCTCGGACAGGGGCACGGCGTGGGTGGCGGCCGCCGCGCGCGCGATGTCGTCGCCCAGGCGTTCGCGCGCGGTCGCGTAGCGCTCGTGGGAGAGCAGCCGGCGGGGGATCGACTCGCCGCTCAGCCGGGTCATCACCAGGCCCGTGCCGTCGGCGGTGATCCAGTGGACGCGGGGGGCGGGTACGCCGTGGGCGCCGGCGGCTCGCAAGGCGGCGAATTCGCGCGCGCGCCCGGCAGGGTCCTCGACCCCCGGCGGGTCGCGGCGCAGCACCAGCTCAAGGCGCTCGGCGCCAAGCAGGACGTCAAACCCCCACAGCTCGCGCGAGGATCCGCCCAGGAGCGCCTCCAGGCCCTCGACGCGTGCGCCGGGCCCCAGATGCTCGCGGACCTCGGCCTGCAGCTCGGCGAGGAGCTCGGGGTGGGCGGCGGTGACGTTCATTGGGTTACGTTGACGCGAGCGTAGATCACGGCGAGGAGTGAGGCACGTGTCAGAACGATGGTTTTCCGAGCAGGAGTTGCGCGAGCTCTCGCGCCCGACCATGGACCGGGCCATCGAGGCTCTGGATGCCGGGCGCGGCGAGGAGGCGCGGGCGCTGTGTGAGGAGATGAAGAACGAGTGGCTGATGCTCCACGACCTGATGGCCGAGTCGATCCTCGGCCTGATCAGCTTCGTGCAGGAGCGGATGGGGGACGAGGGGGTCCAGGCCGCCTGGGAGACGTCGATGGAGAAGGGCTGGCGCCGGCACAACGACGCGATCCGCGCGCTCGACCGGCGCGCGCTGGTGTACCTGCTGGCGGCGACCTGGCGCGCGCACTCGGCCTCCGGCATGGGAGAACACCCGGGCGCCTTTGAGATCTCCGAAGACGAGGAGAAGGTGACGTTTCGCATGAACCCGTGCGGGTCGGGCCAGCGTCTGGTACGCCGAGGCCTGTACGAGCGCCACGGGTACGGAAAGACCCGGGAGGCCCACCCGTGGTCCTACGGACGCCGGGACTTTCCCCTCTACTGCACGCACTGCTCGTTCATGAACGAGTGGCTGCCGATCCAGTGGAGCAGTTTTCCGCTCTACCCCTCGGACCCGCCCGAGGACTACCACCGCGATCCGTGCACCTGGTACTGGTACAAGGATCCCGAAGACATACCCGAGCGCCACTGGCAGCGCTACGGGGCCGTCAAGTCCGGACGCGAACCGGGCTAAGCGAAGCGGCAGACGGGGCGCGCCGAGGTCTGTAGGCTGGGCCGGCGAGGCGAGGCGAAGGTCCTCGGCTCGCCGCGCGATTGGCGGAGGAGCAAATGCCCCAGCAGCATCTCGATCGATTGAGTGCGGTGGACGCCTCGTTCCTGCATCAGGAGGGGCCGACGTCGCACATGCACGTCGGCGCCCTCACCGTGTTCGAGGGCCCTCCCCCGGACATGGCCGACTTTCTCGACGGGATCCGTGGCCGGCTGCATCTGGTGCCGCGCTACCGGCACAAGCTCGCCCACCCTCCGCTCGAGAGCGGTCGACCGGTGTGGGTCGATGATCCCAACTTCAACCTCGAATATCACGTGCGCCACACCGCCCTGCCGGGGCCCGGGGGCGAGTCCGAGCTGCTGCGGCTGGTGGGTCGCATCTTCAGCCAGAGCCTGGACCGCAGCCGTCCGCTGTGGGAGCTGTGGATGGTCGAGGGCCTGCAGGGCGGCCGCTGCGCGCTGATCTCCAAGTCCCACCACTCCCTGATCGACGGCATCGCCGGGGTCGATCTGGCCACCGTCATGTTCGACACGACACCCACGCCGAAGCCGCAGGCCCACTCCGGTCAGGCGTGGCAGGCCCACGCCGAGCCCAGCGGGATCGAGCTGCTCGCCGCGGGCCTGCGCGGAGCCGTGCGCGCCGGCCTGGAGGTGGCGGGGCGCGCGGTCGACGCCGCCTCGCACCCCGACCGGGCGCTGGCCGAGCTGCGCGAGGCGGCCGAGGGCCTGGGCGAGGTCGTGTGGGCGGGGCTGAACCCGGCGCCCGAGACGCCGCTGAACGTCGAGATCGGCCCGCACCGGCGCTTCGTGGGAGTGCCCAATCGCCTAGACGACTTCAAGGTGGTCAAGAACGCGTTCGGGGGCACGGTCAACGACGTGGTGCTGGCCGTAGTGACGGGCGCCCTGCGGCGTTTTCTGACCTCCCGGGGCGTGCGCACAGAGGGGCTAGAGCTGCGTGCCCTGGTCCCCGTCTCCACCCGCACGGACTCCCAGCGCGACACCCTCGGCAACCAGATCGTGGCGATGCGGGGCCCGCTGCCCGTCTACATCGAGGATCCGATCCAGCGCCTGCAGGTCGTCAGCCGGGCGATGGACGGGCTCAAGGAGAGCAAGATGGCGGTGGGCGCCGAGGTGCTGGCCAGCGTGGAGAGCTTTGCCCCTCCGACCGTGCTCGCCCAGGCGTCCCGGATCAACTTCTCCACCCGGCTGTTCAACCTGATCGTGACCAACGTGCCCGGCCCGCAGTTCCCGCTCTACGTCCTCGGGCGCGAGATGGAGCAGGTGTTTCCGATCGCGTTCCTGCCCCGCGACCACGCGATGGCGATCGCGATCATGTCCTACCACGGGCAGATGAACTTCGGCCTGCTGGCCGACTACGACGCGATGCCCGACCTGGACGCGTTCGCGGCGTGGATCCAGGAGAGCCTGCTCGACCTGGTCGACCTCGCGCGCGAAGCCGGTGGCTCGCCGGAACCGAAGGGCGACGGGACAGCTCGCCCGCGCGCCGGGGCCGGCGTCTGATCCCCGAGCGGAGCGCGCGGCCGAGGCCGAGGCAGGCTCAGCGCCGGGTGCGCGCGCGCCGGCGCCGGTGCGGCTTATGGCGGCGGCGAGCCGGCAGCACGCGCACGGTGGCCTGGGCCCGTGACGGGGTCGCCTGGCGGTTGCCCGCCCGATCGACGGCGATGGTGTAGAAGCCATAACGCGTACGGGGGCGCACGCTCACCGAGCGCGAGCTGGCCCCAGTCACCGCGACGCGGGTAAACCGCCGGCCGTTGACCGACTGCCAGAGCTCGAAGTGGTCGATGCCCGCGGGGATCAGACCCGGCGGCGCCGGGTCACTGCCGGTCCAGCGCACGGTGATTCTGCGCTTGCGGGTCTGGGCGGGAAGGGCGAGCACGCGAGAGGTCGGCGGTCGGTGGTCGACCACCCGGGCCGCGGCGACCGCCCTCCCGGCGTCGAGGATCCCCCAGCCGAGGTCCTGGGTCCAACCGCCGCTCGGGCTGCGGGCAGTCTGCTTAATGATGCGCAGGATCTCGGCCACGCCGAGATCGGGATTGAGGTGGCGGATGAGCGCCCCGACCGCGGTGACGATCGGCGTCGCCATCGATGTTCCCTGCAGGTAGGCGTAACGCGAGTCGCCCTGGAAGCTGGTGCGGCAGTTCAGACACGGGAGCTGGGGCGGCGGCCCGAGCGAACCGGTGTCGATCATCGTCGGGTTGCCCGGGAAGGCGCCGAACAGCCCCGGCGGCCCGGCGCGGTCGGCGAAGGAGCCGTAGGCGGCGAGCGAGATCTGGGTGCCGAAGCCGGCAAAACTCGCCCGCTGGTCGGAGAAGTTGGCCGCGGTCACGTCGAGCCCCTTGCCCTGATCGATCACCGGCCCGGAGCCGGTCGGCTGCAGGACGTTGGCCGGGTCGCCCTGCTCGGTGGTCGGCTGGTCGGCCGCCGCGGCGGCCATCACCACGTTGTGGGCGTAGGCGTAGTTGATCGCGTCGACCACCGCGGGCGCCGCCGGCGAGCTGCCGCTGGTGCCGAAGCTCATGTTGAGCGCGTCGACGTGACGATCGGTGGCGTCGACGATCGCCTGGGCGACGCCCGCGTCTGAGAGATCGTCCTTTTCGATCAGCAGACCGCAGTTGGCCCCCGCCCCGGCCAGCCCGACGCCGTTGTTGGTGGCCGCACAGGCCAGCGAGGAGACGTGGGTGCCGTGGCCGACCTGGTCGGTGGTGGGCGGGCCATCGCCGGGGATGGAGTCGAACAGGCCGGTGGAGACGATCTTGGAGGTGAGCTCGGGGTGGCCGGCGTCGACGCCGGTGTCGATCACGCCCACCAGCGCCCCGTCGCCGCTGGTGACATCCCAGGCGGCGGGCAGGTCCTGGCGCGCCGCCCACCACTGCACGGTCGTGCCCGGCGGCGTCCCCGACGCCGTCTCGGGAGCGGTCAGGGCCGGATCGTTGGGGGCGAAGCGAAGCTGGGCCCGGCGTTCGCGCGAGATCGCCCGCACGTTCGGATCGGCTGCTCGCAGCGCCCGCGCGAAGGCCGGAAACGAGGCCCCGGACGGAGGCCGCACGGTGACCAGGCCGATCTGGGGGATCTGGGGACCGGCGCGATGCGCGCCGGCGCGGGCCAGGAGCGCGGTGACCGCGGCCGAGCGGGCGCGTCGGCCGCCGGGGCCCCCCAGCGAGACCAGCACCCGGCCGGTGTAGGCGCTGCCGGCCGGCTGCAGGGCCCAGGCCGCTCCCGGCGGCGCCGCCCCGGCCGGGCCCGATAGTGCACCCGCGGCTAGGGCCGCCGCCGCGGTGGCCGGGATCAGCCGGGACGGGCGTGGCATCGAGCCAGCATAGGTCGCCGGCGTAAGAGGCAGGTCAACGCGCGGCGCAGCGCGGGCTCAGAAGCCCAGAGCGAACTTGGCTTCTTCGCTCATCTTCTCCGGCGACCAGGGCGGCGAGAAGACCATCGTGGACTGCACCGAAGCCACGTCGTCGAGCTCGCCCACGAACTCCTCGATCTGCTCGGACACCTGGGGTCCGATCGGGCAGCCCGGCGACGTGAGCGTGAAGGTCACGTGGACCTGGCCGTCCTCGATCTCGACGTCGTAGATCAGCCCGAGCTCGACGAAATCGAGTCCCAGCTCGGGATCGATCACGTTGGTCAGGGCCTCGGTTACCTCTTCGACGCTGGGCATCCCTGCGAGTCTAGTGCGGCGCCGTCGCCAGACGCCTGATGATACGTTTCGCCCCTATCGTCACGTTTGACGAACAGCGCCTAGTGGTGCGTTGCCGGGGAGACGAGGACCGCAGCACACAGAGCCTGCGGCGAGCCCCCCTGTCGCGGGCCCTGATGGCCTCCGGCAGCGTGACGGTGCACATGGCCGAGCTGGCGTTTGCCGACTCCTCGCTGATGCTCGACCTGACGATGCTGGCCCGCCGCCTGCGCAAGGGTGGGCGCGAGCTGACCGTGCGCGACCCCCAGCCGCAGATCCTGCGGCTGATCGAGCTGGTCGGTCTGCATCGGCTGCCCGGGGTGGTCGTCGAGTCGGTCGGCGCCCCGGACGGACGCTGGGCCCTCACCGCCCAGGACATCCGCCCGTCCCCGGTGGGCTAGGCCCACCCCGCCGGCCACGGCCCACGCCGCCGGGCGGCGGGCGCGACCCGGCGCAAGGGCCGCGCCGCCCGGGCGCCGAGAGGGTGTGCCGATAGCCTGTGGTGGGTGATCCTGGCCGCGCTCGTGGTAGTGCTCGTGGTCGTGCCGATCGCCGAGATCTGGGTGATCATCAAGGTCGGCGAGGCGATCGGCACCGCTCCCACGATCGGGCTCCTGATCCTCGACGCCGTGCTGGGCAGCCTGCTCGTGCGCTCGCAGGGGCGCGCGGCGTGGCGGCGCTTCACCGACGCGCTGGCGGCCGGGCGGGTGCCCGCCCGCGAGACCCTCGACGGGGTGCTGGTGATCTTCGGCGGAGCACTGGTGATCGCCCCCGGCTTTCTCACCGACGCGATCGGCGCGCTGTTTTTGCTTCCCCCCTCGCGCGCCGCCTTGCGACGGGCCGTCACCCGCCGCATGACCGGCGGTCTGCTCGGGGCGGCCGGGGCGCGCCTGGCGCGCAGGCGCCGGCCGCCGTCGACGCCGCCCCCGTACGACGTGGACGGCACTGCGGTCGACGCCGAGGGCCAGCGCCGGCTGCGGTGAGCGCGGGCAAGGAACCAGAGGGACCGCGCCACGGGGTCGGGGCGGGATTCGCCGACGCGCTGAGCTTCGCCTTTGCCGACGCCGCCGTCGAGCTGTGCGGCCTGGTGCGCCTGTCGGTATCCGATCCGGGCGCGGAGCCCTCCCGACCCCTGCACGCCGCCGCGCTCGTCCTGGGCGCCGGCGGCCGGGCGCCGGTGGCCCTGCACGGGCAGGCGCCCGGGGAGCCGCCCCAGGGATGGGACGAGCTCCTGACCGGAGAGCGAGGGCTCGGGGCACGCGCGTTTCCCTCCGGGGAGGGGTGGTCGCTGCAGGCCAGCGGGCCCGGCGCGCGCCTCGAGCTTCAATTCGAGCCCCTGGCCCCCGCCGCCGCGACCGGGTTCCCGGAGGTGCCGAGCGGCGCTCACGGCCTGGAGCTCGAGGTCCAGCCCGGCCGCGTTCAGGGCACGCTGGAGGTGGACGGCGCCGAGGCCAAGCTGCACGCGGTCGCCCAGCGCACCCGCGAGTGGGGAGCCCCGGACTGGAAGCGTCTGAGCCTCGTGCGCTCGCTCGGCCTGTGGCAGGAGGACGGGGGCGGGGCCCTGGCGCTGGCGGCGCGCCCGGCCGGCGCCGCGGGGCACGGGGAGGAGAGCACCGCCGGCTTCGTCTTCGCGCCCGAGCCGCCGGCGGCGGTGCCGATCGCCGACGCCCGCCTGTCGGCGACCACCGATACCGGCGGGGCGCTGGTGCGCGCGGGTCTCGAGCTGTGGGAGGGCGAGGACAGCGACTTTCCGCGCCGCGCGGGCGGGCAGGCGGTGACCGGGGCCGAGCTGCCCACGGCGGGTATGAGCCTCACCTGCAGCTTTCTGCGGGGCTGGATGGACGGGCACGCCGCGGTTGGGGTCTACCGGGTACTGGCCCCCGAGGGCTCGGCGGGCGGGCGCGCGGGCGAGCGGTGATCGAGGCGGTCGTCACGGACTTCGGCGGCGTTCTGACCACGCCCCTGACGCAGGCCTTCGCCGCGATCCAGAACGAGGCCGGGATCCCCCTCGACGCGCTGGGCCGGGCGCTGGGCGCCCTGGCCGAGCGCCACGGGGTAAACCCCCTGTTCGAGCTGGAGACCGGGCGGCTGACCGAGTCGGAGTTCATGGAGGGCCTGCGCGGCGCGCTGCGCGACCAGCTCGGGCGCAAGATCGAGATACACCGCTTCGGCGAGCGCTACTTCCACCACCTGCAGCCCAACCAGGAGCTGATCGACTACATGCGCGGCCTGCGCGAGCGGGGCTACCGGATGGCGCTGCTCACCAACAACGTGCGCGAGTGGGAGCCGCTGTGGCGGGCGATGCTGCCCGTGGACGAGATCTTCGAGCTGGTGGTCGATTCCGCGTTCGTGGGCATGCGCAAGCCCGAGCCGGGGATCTACGAACTGACGCTGAAGCGGCTTGGCCTACCCGCGCCGGCGTGTCTGTTCCTGGACGACGTCGAGCTCAACTGCAGCGCGGCGGCGGCGCTGGGGATGTCGGCCGTGCACTTTCGCCACAACGACCAGGCGGTCGCGGAGGTCGAGCACCGCCTTGCCGAAGGGGGCCGACCGCGCCCCGGATCCGATCAATTGTCCGAGCCGAGCCGGTCCCAGAGGTAGAGCTCGAGGCACTCGGCGGCCAGCTCGACGCAACGCTCTTCGGACAGGCGCGGCAGTACCGTCTCCAGCGCCTGCTCCTCGGCCACCCCAGCCTGAAAGGCCTCCTCACCGCGGAAGCCGGCGGCGATCTTCAGCGCCTCGCGCCGGTTCTCGCCCAGGGAGGGGAACACGTTGACCAGGAAGTCGGAGTTGGCGATCGGCTGGCCGACTTCCAGCGAGGCGTGCCAGGCGGCCAGCATCGAGAGGTCCTCCTCGTCGAGCTCGGACACCGCCTTGGCGTAGTGGGCCACCAGATCGCGCTCGGGGATGTCGTCCACCCACGCCCGCACCACCTCGCCGACCAGCTGGCGCCGCGCCTCACGGCCGACCGACTCGGCAATCACACGGATGGTGTCCTGGGGTTCGATGAAGCAGAGGTGCATCGCGGCTCGCGCTCCCGGGCTGACGGGTGGAACGAGCCAACTGTAGGTCGCACGTCAGACGGCAAATCGAGGCAAACGGCGGCCTAGAGCCCCAGCGCACCGAGCGCGCGGGCCTCGGCGGACGGATCGGCGACGGCGTCGGAAAAGCCGGCGTGCACCCGCTCGCCCCGCTGCCAGCCGGCCAGGGCCAGGTCCAGCGCCTCGAGCGGAACCTCACAGGTGCTGGCCAGGTCGGCGGCGCGGCGCTCGAGCAGGCGCGGCTCGGCGATGCCAAACGCGCGCTTGGCGCCGACGCTGGTCTCGTCGGCACCGTCGAAGCGCAGCCCCGGCGCGCGCAGCTCGACGCGGCCCAGGCGCCCCAGCACGACCAGCAGCTCGTAGCGTCCTGCGCGGTGAAGCCCCGGGAGCGCGAGCCGCTCGAACACCCGGTCAAAGCGACGTTCGGGGCTCCAACCGGGGTCCCCGGTGAACGCCGCCTGCGCCGACCCCCAGCGCGACGTCCAGGCCCGGAAGGCCTCCAGCGTGCGCGTGCCGCGGGCGGGGTCGTGGCTGGTGCGCGGCCCGGTGCGCGCCGTTCCGAGCTCGGGCAGAAAGCCGTTCTCCCAGGCGGCCGCGAGCTCCTCGATGGCGGCGAACGGATCGGGCTCCTCCAGCGGCGCGAGGTAGACGATCAGGAACGCCAGGGCCATGGCCCGCTCAACGTCGGCCAGGGTGGCCACGCGCGCGTAGGGGCCCGGGGGATCGAGCGCCAGCGCCGCCAGGCGGCCAGCGGCGAACGCCAGCTCGGAAACCAGACGTCGCGCGTCCCCCGACGCCCGCAGACCGGGGAGCAGGGTGCTCGCGAAGTCGTCGACGCTAGCCCGGGGCACGCGCCTGACCCGCAGCTCTGCGCCCTGGCGGCGCGAGGGGCCCGCGGTGCCCCGGCGTCCGCCGGCTCCCTTGGGGCGCTGCGGTCGCGCGGCGCCGGGCGGCACCGGGCCCGAAGACGGAAGCTGCTCCCGGCAGATCGGGCAGCGCTCGATGAAGCGGTTATGGCGACAGAAGGTCGGCACGGCCCGATCAGCGGCGGCGCCGCACTGAGTCAGCCCCGTTTCCGACCGCGCGCACTTGCCGGCGCAGTGTACGCCCGGAGCGGCGGATGTCCGGAGCTCGCGCCGACGGCGACCGCCCGCCCCGGGGCGGGCGGTCGCTCGGCTCAGGCGGTTTGGGTCAGCGGTGCTTGGCGGGCTTCTTCTTGCTCGGCTTTCTGATCAGCGAGCAGCCCTTGAACCGCTTGTGGATCAGGGTGGCCGAGACGACCGAGTAGGCCGGTCGCGGGCAGCCGGCGGTGTTGGTCACCGCCGCATCGAAGCGCTGGCGACCGCGGTCGACCGTCCACTGGAATATGTAGACGCGCCTGATCTTGCCGATGTGGGCGAGCTTGAACATGTAGGACATGGCCTTCGCCGCGCGCGCCTCGCCCTTGCGGCCGCCGGGGAAGGCGCGGCCGAAGGAGACGATCCCGCCGGTCTCGGTAAGCCACAGCTGACCCGGCACCAGACGGGCCACCGCACGGGTGCGGCTGCTCGAGTGGCGGTTGGTGTCCGAGTAGTTGTGCAGGCCCCAGATCTTGGGCATGTTGCGGTTCCCGACCGCGCGTTTGAAGTCGCGGATGTAGCGCAGGGTCGGCGAGATCTTGTTGGCGTCGAGCACGTCTAGCCCGGCGATCGTGCAGCCCCGGCACACCGACTTCAGCGCCAGGTAGAAGGCGGCGGCCTGCCGGGCCGACGGGCTGCGGAACTTCACGCCCGGCGAGCTGACCGTGCCGCGGTTGGCCTCGTTGTAGGGCTGAAACTCCCTCACGTCGGGCCCCGTGCCGGGACCGTCCAGGGCGATGAACCTGGACACCGCGGACTTGTAGGCGCCGGTCGAGGGCACCCGGTTGGGCGAGCGGCTCGAATGCCAGAAGGCGACCAGCGGCGTGACGCCGGACGCCTTGGCCTTGGCGATCCAGGAGTTGACCGAGGCCAGGTCCCTGCCGTGCCCCGGGTTGGCGGCGTCGTAGGGCACGATGTAGCGCGCGATGCGTACGTGCAGCGCCTTCCAGTAGGGATTGGTGAACATCTGGTAGTGGTCGTCGCCGAAGCCGACAGCGGCGGCCTGGCTGGCGACCGGCAGGGCGGCCATCCCCACCAGGCCCAACAGCAGCGGCAGCAGGATGCGCTTGCGCAAGTTCATCTAGCCCTTCTCGTCTCGGGGTCGGAAAAAACGGGAACGGGGGCCGGACCAGGCGCGGTCCAAGGGCCCCCGCACGCCTCACTGGTTCCCGGGTTTCAACAGATTGGAACCCGGCAGGTTGCGGAGCCTAGAGCAAGCGGCCTAAGCGGCGCCTAAGCGCTCGATCCCGCCCAGGAACAGGGCGGAGGCGAAGGCCCCCGCCCCCTCGACGTCAGGGGGATGACGCTCGACCATCCGCACGCCGATCTCGAACGCGGCGCCCACCATCGCCGCGGCCAGGTATTCGATGTCCAGCTCGGGCAGCGTCCCGCCGTCCGCCGCGGCGTGCAGGTCGTCGCGCAGCTCCTCCATTCCGGCGCCGAGCTGGGGCTCGTCGAACATGGTCCGGATCGTGCTGGCGTTGCGGCGAATGAGCTCGAAGGTCGGACGATCCTCGGCCAGGAAGCGAAAGTAGGCCAGGTAGGCCCCGTGGACGAACTGCTCCAGGCTGCCCGCCGACCGGCGGGCGGCGCGCACCCGCGCGCGAGCCTCGATCGCGCTCTCCTCCAACAGGGCGCGAAACACCGACTCCTTGTCGGGGAAGTAGTTATAGAACGTGCCCGAGGCCAGCCCGGTGCGGCGTACGATGTCGCGCACCCCCGCGGCGTCATAGCCGATGTCGGCGAACACCTCGCCGGCGGCGCGCAGGATCGCGGCGCGATTGGCGGCCTTGGTCTGCTCTCGCCTGCCCGCGGGGAGCGGGGCGGCGACGGCGGGCTCGCTCACGCTGCGGCCGACTCGGAGGCCGGAGCGCCGGGCGCCCGGGGCGCCACGGGCAGGGCAAAGCCGGCGGCGCGAGCGCGCTCGGCGCCCGCGCGGCGCTCCTTGGCCAGCGCGTGAAGGTAGTCGTCGAAGTCGACCTGGATCGTGTGGCGTTTGGAAGCCACGTAGCGCTTGCGCATGGCGTCCTGGTCGCGGCGGATGTCTTCGCGCAGCTGGTCCGGCGCCGGAAGGCGATAGTCGCCGCGCAGGTAGTCGCATACCCACCGGCCCTGGGCCTCGGCCAGCGGCATGATCGCCCCCAGCGGCTGGAGCAGACCGATGAAGAAGAGATTGGGGACGTCGGGCAAGAAGACGCGCCGGAAGAGCTCGATGCGGTTGTCGGGCGCCGAGATGAAGTCCGGGTCAAAGAACGGGAACGTGATCTGGTAGCCGGTGCAGTAGATGACGTAGTCGGCGTGGACCGCGGTGCCGTCGGCGAAGCGCACGTGCTCGCCTTCCAGGGCGGCGATGTTGGCCTGGGGGGTGATCGTGCCGTGGACGATGCGGTCGAGGATGCGCCCGGAGACGGTGGGGTGGGCCTCGCCGAACTTGTGGTCGGGCGTGGGCAGCCCGTAGTTCTCCATCGGTCCCGTCGCCGAGGTGATCGCGCGCTGGATCACGGCCCGCCGTAGCCGCCAGGGCAGCCGGGGGTTGGAGAAGATCGGGTGCTTGCGGTCGACCGGGCGGCCGGCCAGGTACTTGGGCACCACCCACGCCCCCCGCCGGGCGGCCAGGTAGGTGTTGTGGGCGACATAGCTCGACTCCACCGCGATGTCCATCGCGCTGTTGCCCATGCCCACGATGACGACGTCCCGGTCGGCCAGGATGCCGTTGTCGCGGTAGGAATGGGCGTGCATCTGCACGCCTTTGAAATCCTCAGAGCCCGGGAACGGGGGCTCGGGCCAGCGGGGGTTCCAGTGGTGGCCGTTGGCCACCAGCAGCGCGTCGTAACGGCGGCTTTGGCCGTCCTCCAGGCGCACGTCCCACACCCCGTCCGGACCGCGAGCGGCGTGCTCGACGCCTGTGTCGAAGGTGATCTTGTGGCGAAATCCGAAGTGGTCGACGTAGTCGTTGAAGTACTTGGCGATATGGGTGTGGTGGGGGAAGTCGGGGATCGACTTGGGCATCGGGTAGTCGGCGTACTGCATGCGCTCGCGCGAGGTGTTGATGAACAGGCCGCGGTAGGCGGCCGACATCCCGTTGCGGTTGCCGAACACCCAATTGCCGCCCACCTGATCTGACTTCTCAAAGCAGTCGAAGTCGAGTCCGCGCTCGTACAGCGCCTTGGTGGCGGCGATCCCCGACGAGCCGGCGCCGATCACGCAGGCGGTGGGAAGGCGAGAATGGCGGTCGTTCATCGAGCGGCTGGATGCGGTGAGGGTGAGCTGGCGCGCGCGGCGTAAGGCGCCGCGGGTCTCCCGCGACCCCACCCTAGGCGAAAGTGACGGGGGCGTCAAGTTTGGCCCAGGCCGGCTCGCGCCCGGCGCAAGCGGGACGCCGGAGATCGATAGGCTCGCGCCGAGGTCCAATGAGCGCACCCCCGGCCAGAGGAGAACCACGCTCGCGCGCAAAGGGCGCGGCCCTGGTCTTCACCGGTGTGCTCGGGGCGCTCGTGGCGGTGGTCGTCCTGCTGGTGATCGTGGCCCTGGTGACCGGGGTGGTGCGCGCCTTTCGCCAGCCGAGCGAGAGCATGGCGCCCACGATCAAGCGCAACCAGCACCTGATCACCACCGGCCTGGGGTTTCCGTTCTCGAGCACCGTGCACCGGGGCGACATCGTGGTCTTGCACCCCTCGGTGGGTCTTGACCGGCCCGAGCAGGCCTGTGCGATCTCCCGCGAGCCCGCCGATGGACACCCCTGCGCCCGCGCGCTTACCCAGCAGAGCTCGTCCAAGGTGATAAAGCGCGTGGTCGCGGTCGGCGGCGACCGCATAAGGGTCGTCGCCGGGCGCGTCTACATCGACGGCGTGGCGAGCAAGGAGCCCTACGCCCGCACCGCGGCGGGCTGTCTCGGCTGCGAGCTGCCCCGGGAGATCACCGTCCCGCCGGGCCAGGTGTTCGTCATGGGCGATAACCGCCCTAGCAGCGACGACAGCCGGTTCTGGGGGCCCGTACCCATGGGCTGGGTCATCGGACGCAAGCTGCTGGTCTACTGAGCGGCCTCAGGCCGCCCGGGAGCGGCCTCAGGCGGCCCGGCGCCCTCCGCGCTCGGGGGTCATCGCCCCGCTGGCGTGGTTCGGCGGACCCTCGGGGCCCTCGTCCTGGGGCTCGACGTTGCCCGAGCGCACGGGCTCGTGCCAGGCGGGACCCGCCAGGTAGCGCTCGACCATCCGCGCGCACTGGCGCCCCTCGTTGATCGCCCACACGATCAGCGACTGGCCGCGGCGGGCGTCGCCGGCGGCGAACACGCCGGGCACCGAGCTCTCATATGGGGGCCGGGTACGCACGTTCGAGCGCTTGTCGCGCTCCACTCCGAGCCCCTCGAGCAGCTCCTGCTCGGGCCCCAGGAACCCCATCGCCAGCAGCACCAGATCGGCCTCGATCTCGCGCTCGGTGCCGGGCACCGGCTCAAACGGGGGCGCGTCGGCCGCCCGCGCGATGTGCAGGGCCCCAACCCGGCCGTCGGCGTCGCCGGAGAAATGGGTGGTGGTGACCGAGTAGGCCTGCTTGCCGCGCTCGAGCGACTGGGCCTCCTCCATCGCATAGGAGAGGCGGAACTTGGCCGGCCACAGGGGCCAGGGAGTGCGGTCGTTGGGCCGGAGCTTCGGCGGCTCGGGCAGCAGCTCGAGCTGGACGATCGACTCGGCCCCTTCGCGCACGGCGTTGCCGACGCAGTCGGCGCCGGTGTCACCCCCGCCGATCACCACGACGCGCTTGCCCGCGGCGGTGAGTGCGCGCGCGGGCGGCGCCGGCGTGGCGGGCGCCAGGCGGGTCAGCTCGCGCGCCACCCAGCGGTTGCGCTCGTAGAGATAGTCCATGGCGAAGTGGATCCCGTCGAGCTCGCGGCCGGGGACGGGCAGATCGCGCGGCACGCGGGCGCCGGTGGCCAGCACCACCGCCTCGAAGCGATCGCGCAGCTCGCCCACCGTCACGTCGCGGCCCACGTCGACGCCGCAGCGCAACTCGACGCCCTCGTCGAGCAGCTGCTGCACGCGGCGCTCGACCACGCGCTTGTCGATCTTGAAGTCGGGCACCCCGAAGCGCACCAGGCCCCCGGCCGCCTCGTCGCGCTCGAACAGCACGACCGTGTGGCCGGCGCGACGCAGCTGCTGGGCGGCGGCCATCCCGGCCGGCCCCGAGCCGACGACCGCCACCGCGCGGCCGGTCTCATAGGGAGGCGGCTCGGCCCGCACCCAGCCCTCCTCCCAGGCGCGGTCGATGATCGAGTTCTCGATCTGCTTGATCGACACCGCGTCGCCCTCGCGGATCTCCAGTACGCAGGCGGGCTCGCAGGGGGCGGGGCACAGGCGCCCGGTGAACTCGGGGAAGTTGTTGGTCGCGTGCAGCTGGCGGATGGCGTCGGCCCAGCGGTCGCGGTAGACGAGGTCGTTCCAGTCCGGGATCAGGTTGCCCAGCGGACAGCCGTTGTGGCAGAAGGGAACGCCGCACTCCATGCAGCGCGCGCCCTGCTCCCGGAGCTCGGGCACCGGCCGGGTGACCAGGAACTCGTCGTAGTCGCGCGCGCGCTCGCGCGCGTCGCGGTACGGAAGCCCGGCACGGTCGATCTTCAGAAAGGCGCCCAGCTCGCCCATCCGGCGCTCCTACTCGCCGTCGCCCTCGCGCACGTGGGGCGAGCCGATGACGTCCACCGACTCGCCGGCGAACTCGTCGGCACCGGGCGGGCCGCGGCGGGCTTGCTCCTCGGCCGCCTGCTCCTCCAGGACGCGCTTGTAGTCGGTGGGGAACACCTTGACGAAGGAGGCCAGCAACTCGCCGAAGCCGTCCAGCACCCGCTGTCCCACCGGCGAGCCGGTGCGGCGCACGTGCTCGGCGATCAGCTCGCGCAGCTCGATGGCGTCGGCCTCATCGGGACGCTCCAGGTCGACCAGCGCGTGGTTGCAGCGGGCGGCGAAGTCGCCGTCTTCGTCGAGCACGTAGGCCAGTCCCCCGCTCATCCCGGCGGCGAAGTTGCGCCCGGTCGGGCCGAGCACCACCACGCGTCCCCCGGTCATGTACTCGCAGCCGTGATCGCCCACGCCCTCGACCACCGCGCTGGCGCCCGAGTTGCGCACCGCGAAGCGCTCCCCGGCCAGCCCCCTGAAGAAGGCGCGTCCAGCGGTCGCTCCGTAGAGGACGGTGTTGCCGATGATCACGTTCTCCTCGGCGCGGTAGGCGGCTCGCTCGGGCGGGCGCACGGCCAGGATCCCGCCGGACAGGCCCTTGCCCGTGTAGTCGTTGGCTTCGCCCCACAGCTCGAAGGTCACGCCGTGCGCCAGCCAGCCGCCGAAGCTCTGGCCGGCCGAGCCGCGCAGGGTCACCCGAATCGAGCCCTCGGGCAGCCCGTCGGCCCCGTGGGTCGACGCGATCCGGCTGGACAGGATGCCCCCCACGCAGCGGTGGACGTTGCGTACCGGGATGTCGATCTCGACCGGCTCCACCGCCTCGCGCTCGATCGCCTGCTTGGCCTGGCGCAGCAGCTCCCAGTCCAGCGCGCCGTCGAGCACCGGCTCCGGGGGACGCACCCGGCGGCGCGGGGTGCCCTCCGGCAGCTCGACGAACGCCAGCACGTGGGAGAGGTCCACCCCGCGCGCCTTCCAGTGGTCGATCGCCTCATCGGGCTCGAGCAGATCCGCGCGCCCGACGAGCTCGTCCATCGAGCGCAGCCCGAGCGAGGCGAGGATGTCGCGCAGCTCCTCGGCCACCAGGAAGAAGTAGTTGACCACGTGCTCGGGCACGCCCTGGAAGCGCTCGACCAGGGCCGGGTCCTGGGTGGCGATCCCTACCGGACAGGTGTTGAGGTGGCAGGCGCGCATCATGATGCAGCCCAACGCGATCAGCGGGGCGGTGGAGAAGCCCATCTCGTCGGCGCCGAGCATGGCCGCGATCGCCACGTCGCGCCCGGTCTTGAGCTGGCCGTCGGTCTGCACCACGATGCGCGAGCGCAGGTCGTTGCGCAGCAGCGTCTGCTGGGTCTCGGCCAAGCCGATCTCCCAGGGCACACCGGCGGCCTGGATCGAGGACAGAGGCGACGCGCCGGTGCCGCCGTCGTGACCGGAGATGAGCACGTGGTCGGCGTTGGCCTTGGCCACGCCGGCCGCCACCGTGCCCACCCCGACCTCGGCCACCAGCTTGACCGACACCGACGCCTCGGGGTTCGAGCAGCGCAGGTCGTAGATCAGCTGCTTGAGGTCCTCGATCGAGTAGATGTCGTGGTGGGGGGGCGGGGAGATCAGGCCCACGCCGGGCGTCGAGTGCCGGATCCAGCCGATGTAGCGGTCGACCTTGTGTCCGGGGAGCTGCCCGCCCTCGCCGGGCTTGGCCCCCTGGGCCATCTTGATCTGCAGCTGGTCGGCGTTGACCAGGTAGTGGATGGTGACCCCGAAGCGGCCCGAGGCGACCTGCTTGATCGCCGAGCGTCTCCAGTCCCCGCCGTCGACCGGACGCGGGAAGCGCCCGGGGTCCTCTCCCCCTTCGCCCGTGTTCGAGCGCCCCCCGATGCGGTTCATGGCCATGGCCAGCGTCTCGTGGGCGGGCGTGGAGATCGAGCCCAGCGACATCGCGCCGGTGGAGAAGCGCTTGACGATCTCCGACGCCGGCTCGACCTCCTCTAGGGGGACGGGCCGCTCGGCCTGGCGCAGGCGGATGAGCCCGCGCAGGGCGGCCCGGCGGGCGGCCTCGTCGTTGACCATCCGCGAGTAGCCCAGGTACTGCTCCCAAGCCGCGCTGTCGCGGATGCCCTCGGGGGCCCCGCCGTTGCGCGTGGCGGGCGCGCGTACCGCGTGCTGGAGCTCGGCGATCGTCTCGGGGTTCCACATGTGGAACTCGCCGTCGCGGCGCCAGGCGTAGACGCCGCCCACCGGCAGCAGCTCGCCGTCGGGTCTGGGGTAGGCGCGGGCGTGGCGCTCTAGCGCCTCGCGGGCGAGCACGTCGATCCCGATGCCGCCGATGCGCGAGGCGGTGCCGGTGAAGTAGCGGTCGATGAGCTCGCGCTCGAGGCCCACCGCCTCGAAGATCTGCGCGCCGCAGTAGGACTGGATGGTCGAGATCCCCATCTTGGAGATCGTCTTGAGCAGGCCCTTGCCCAGCGCCTTGACCACGGACTCCCGCGAAGTCTGGTAGTCGAGCTCGTCGGGGAGCATGCCGTCCTCGACCAGCCGCTCGAGCGTCTCGAACAGCACGTAGGGGTTGATGGCGCTCGCCCCGTAGCCGATCAGCGTGGCGAAGTGGTGGACCTCGCGCGGCTCGCCAGACTCGAGCACCAGCCCGACGCGCAGGCGCGTGCCCAGGCGCACGAGGTGGTGGTGGACCGCCGCCACCGCCAGCAGCGACGGGATGGCCGCCCGGTCGGGACCCAGGGCGCGGTCGGAGAGGACCACGATGTTGACGCCGAGCGGGATGCAATCGCTCGCCTCATCGCAGATGCGAGCCACCGCGCGGTGCATGCCCTCGACCCCCTCGGACACCGGCCAGGTGATGTCGATCGTGTGCGCCTCGAAGACCTGGTGATGGACCTGGCGCAGGCGCTCGAGCTCGTGGCTGGTCAGGATCGGCTGGTCGAGCACGAGCTGGTGGGCATGCTCGGGCGACTCGGCCAGGAGGTTGCTCTCGGAGCCCAGGATGGTGCGCAGGCTCATGACCACCTCCTCGCGGATCGGGTCGATGGGCGGGTTGGTGACCTGGGCGAAGAGCTGCTTGAAGTAGGAGAACAGCGGCGGGTGCTGATCGGAGAGCACCGCCAGGGAGAGGTCGTTGCCCATCGAGCCCACCGGCTCCACGCCGTTGACCGCCATCGGCGTCAGCAGGACGCGCAGATCCTCCTGGGAGTAGCCGAACGCCAGCTGGCGCAGGCGCAGCGGCTCGGCCCGGTGCTCGGGCACCGAGCGAGGCTCGGGCAGGTCGTCGAAGTGCACCACGTTGCGCTCGAACCACTCGTCGTAGGGCTGCTGGCTGGAGACGGTGCGCTTGACCTCGCCGTCGTCGACGATGCGCCCCTGCTCGAGGTCGACCAGGAAGAGCTTGCCCGGCTGCAGGCGGCCGAGCCGCTTGACGTTCCCCGGGGCCACCCCCAGCAGGCCGCATTCGGAGCCCAGCAGGACGTGGCCGTCGTTGGTCTCCAGCCAGCGCCCCGGGCGCAGGCCGTTGCGGTCCAGCGTGGCGCCGACCACGCGTCCGTCGGTGAACGCCACCGCCGCCGGGCCGTCCCAGGGCTCCATGTAGCAGGAGTGAAAAGCGTAGAACCCGCACAGCTCTGGCGGCAGGTCCTCGCGCCCTTCGTAGGCCTCGGGGATCATCATCATCACCGCGTGGGGCAACGAGCGCCCGGCGAGCATCAGCAGCTCGAGCACGTTGTCGAACGTCGCCGAGTCCGAGCCCCCGGGGCGCACCACCGGGAGCACCTTGGCCAAGTCGTCTCCGAACAGCTCCGAGGCCAGCTCACTCTCGCGCGCGCGCATCCAGTTGACGTTGCCCATCAGGGTGTTGATCTCGCCGTTGTGGGCGATGACCCGATAGGGATGGGCGAGCTCCCAGCTCGGGAACGTGTTGGTGGAGAAGCGCGAGTGCACCAACGCCATCGCGCTGCGCAGCCGCCCATCGGTCAGATCGGGATAGAACCCGGGGAGCTGATGGGCGATGAGCATGCCCTTGTAGACCAGCGTGCGCGAGGAGAAGCTGGCCATGTACAGGTCGGGTCCCGACGCCAGCTCGCATACCCGCCGGATGACGTAGAGCTTGCGCTCGAAGGCGTCCTGGTCGATGTCGTGCTCGGGGCCCGCGGCCACGAACAGCTGGCGGATGAGGGGCTGGCACGCCGCCGCGGTGCTGCCGACGTGCTCTCCATCGACCGGGACGTCGCGCCACCCAAGGACCTCCTGGCCCTCCAGGCGAGTGTTGTGCTCGAGCAGCTGCTCGAGCTTGGCGCGGCGCGCCTCGTCGCGCGGCAAGAAACAGACGGCGACGCCGTAGCGGCCCGGGGCGGGCAGCTCGAAGTCGACGACCGAGCGCAGGAAGGCGTCGGGCGTCTGGAGCAGCATCCCCGCCCCGTCTCCGGTACGCGGATCGGCGCCGGTGGCCCCGCGGTGCTCGAGGTTCTCCAGCGCGAGCAGCCCGCGGTCGATCACCTCCCGCGTGGGATGGTTGTCCAGGCGCGCCACGAGGGCTACGCCGCAGGCGTCATGTTCGAAGCGAGGGTCGTAGAGACCCGGGGCCTGACCAGGCGTGACGTGACGGCTCATATGAGTGCTCCCCGGGACGGCGGCGCGGGCACCTGAGGCGGGAAAACAGCGTAGCAGCGGCGCTCCCGGCAAAGAAGGTCCGCTCGGGGCGCCCACGGCCCATATCCTCTGGGGCCGAACCGGGCTGTGGTCCGTGCGCGGACCCGCCGGCCCAGCGACCAGGGGTCGCGATGCACACGCCGTATGACTGAAATCACCTCGTCGGGGAATGATCAACCCGAAGCCGGCCGAAACGGCCCGGGGTCCAGGACGACCGCCATCATCGCCGGGCCGTCCGGATAGCGCTTGTCCCCATGCCGTCCACGATTCCCCAGATCGAGCTCACCCTTCCCGCCCGGGCCGAGAACGTCGCCGTGGTGCGCCACGCTCTGGGCGCGCTGGGCGAAACGCTCGACATCGATACGGGCACCCTCTCCGACATCAAGCTCGCGATCACCGAGGCGTGCACGAACGTCGTGGTCCACGCCTATAACGGGGACGAGGGGCCGATGGAGATCGAGGCGTCGATCGGTCCCGAGCGCAAGCTGACGGTGGTGGTGCGCGACGAGGGCCGCGGCATCGCGCCGCGCCCCAACAGTCCGGGGCTGGGCCTCGGCCTACCGCTGATCGCCACGCTGTCGGAGACGGTCGCGCTCGGCAGCGGCGAGGACGACTGCACCGAGGTGCGCATGACCTTCCGCCTGGACGCATCCGACGGCCAGCGTCCCCGCAGGGACGGCTAACGTGACCCCGCCGCGGGGGGGTGAGGGGACCCGAACCAACTCGGCCCGCGTAAGGGTGGTCAGCGGTCCGCTGGTGGCCCCGGTCATGGGTCGCGTGGTGGCCATGCTCGCCGCCCGCGCCGACTGCCCGGTCGACCGCCTGGACGATGCCCTGCTGGTGGTCGACACGCTGGCCGCCCACAGCGCCGAGCACGTTCCCGATGGGCGGGTGACGATGAACGTCTCCAGCCGGGCGGGCGAGCTGGAGTTGCGACTCGGCCCGCTGGTCGCGCCCGGCGGCCAGGCGATCCTCGAGCGCGCCGCGATCCCGGGCCTGGGCAACGTACTTGAACGCGTGTCCGACTCGATTTCGGTGCAGGAGGGCGAGGACGGAACACAGACGCTGCTCATCGGCCTGAGGTTCGCCGTCGGCGCGTCCAGCCCCTCGGGGCGGGGATAGACTCAGCGGGCCCGACATGCCGAACGACTTCAGGGTCATAGACGAGAAGCTCGACGACGCCCGCCAGGCGGTAGCCGTCAGCGGCGAGATCGATCTGTTCACCGCGCCGGAGTTCAAGCAGCGCGTCACCGAGCTGATCGACACGGGCACCTCTCAGCTGGTGATCGACCTGACCCAGACGACGTTTCTGGATTCGACGGGGCTCGGGGTGCTGATCGGCGCGGTCAAGCGGCTGCGTTCGCGCCAGGGCGAGCTGGTGATCGTCAACACCGACGAGACGATCGCCAAGACGTTCGAGATCACTGGGCTGGACCAGATCTTCACCATCCGCACGACGCGCGAAGAGGCCATCGCCGCGTTCACCGACGCCGGCGGCCGGGTCCCGTCGTCCTAGCGCTTATCCGCCGGGCGCCGAGCCGGGCGCGGAGCCGGGCGCGGAGCTAGAAGGCGTGGCCGGCCCTTAGCTCGGCGACGGCGTCGGACTCAGAGCCGGCGAGCAGGTCGAGCACGGCCTCCTCCACGGGCCCCTGGATCGCGGGCTCGTCCCCGTCGACGTCCATCGGCATCAGCGCGGGGGCGATGGTCAGACCATCGCGAAAGCGGTCGAATACGCGGGGATCGATGTACGAGGCCCGGGCCACCGCCGGGGTGTTGCCGAGGTAATGCGCGACCTCCTCGGTGGCGCGCACGATCGCGCGCCGGCGCGCGGTCTTCGATCGGCGAGCGGCACCCGAGACGGCGAGGGCCACCGCCGCCAGCACCGTCGCGTTCCAGGTGCGAAAGTCCTTGGCCGAGAAGTCGCCTCGGGTGACCGCCTTGAGATAGTCGTTGATGTCGTCCGAGCGCACCTCGACCCAACGCCTCCCGCTGCGGTAGGCGAGCAGCTTCGGGCCGCCCCCGCGGCGGCGCTTGAGCGCCGTGATCGCGGGTGAAACCCCGGGGTCCTGGACCACCTGGCGGCGGCGCCGCCCGCCCTTGGCCGGATAGTCAAACGCGATCTGCACGCCCCGCGCGCGCACGTGGCGGCGCTGAATCGTGGCCAGGCCGTAGCTGTCGTTGCGCGCCGCATAGTCCTCACCGCCGATGCGAAAGAAGCCGCGGTCCAGGAGCCGCACGGCGCAGGCGAGGACGTGCTCGCGACCGAGGTCGCCGCGGCGCAGATCCTTCTTGACCGCCCGGCGCAGCCTGGGCAGCGCGCGGGCGAACTCGAGCATGTCGTCGAACTTCTGCTGGTCGCGGCGCAGGCGCCAGCGCGGGTGGTAGAGGTACTGCTTGCGACCGGCAGCGTCGGTACCCGTCGCCTGGATGTGGCCGCCTGGATAGGGGCAGATCCAGACGTCGCTCCAGGCCGGGGGGATTGCCAGCTCGGCGATGCGCTCGAGCACCGCGGGATCGGTCAGCCGCCCGCCGTCTGGGTCCAGGTAGCTAAACCCGCGGCCCTGGCGCCGGCGACGAATCCCGGGACCCGAGCAGTCCGAACGGCGCAGGCGGGGGCGACGACCACCCGGAGGCCCGGTCGTGGCCGCGGCGGCGAAGCCGGAGGCCGGGGATGCGGCGGGAGCGGACGTGGGCCCCGGCTACTTGCGGCGGGAGCCCGCGCGCGCCGATCCGCGGGCACGCTTGGCCGTGGACGACTTGCGGGAGGCCGCGGGAGCCCGCTTGGCGCCGGTCTTGGCGCGGGTCTTGGCGCGGGTCTTGGCGCCGGCCTTGGCGCGGGTCTTGGCGCCGGCCTGGGCGCCTCCGCGGCCGGAGCTGGGCCGCTTGGTCGGCGTCGAGCGGCGGGGGCGGCTGGGGCGAGCCCGCGCGCCGGCCCGGCTGGGCTCGCCGGCTCCGTCGGTGTCGCCGGTGCGCCGGCGAACCTCGTTGAGGCTTGCTTTCAAGGCGCTCATCAGGTCGGGCACCTCGCCGGCCGGCTCCTCGGCGACGGGCTGCACCGCGATCTCCTCGCCCTGGGCCTTGCGCTCGATCAGCTCGAGCACCTCCTCGCGATAGGAGTCGTGGTACTTGCCCGGCTCGAACGTTCCGGCGAGCGAGTCGACGAGCTGGCGAGCGATGGTGAGCTCGCGCTCGTTGGTCTTTACGTCCTCCTCGACGTCGAGCTCGTCCAAGCGCTCGGGCGGGACCACCTCGTCGGCGAAGATCATGGTGGCCATCCCGAGCACGTCGCCCATCGGGCGAAGGGCGACCAGCTGCTCCTTGGTGCGCAGCACCACCCGGGCGATGCCCACCTTGCCCGTCTCGCGCATGGCGTCGAGCAGGAGGCGGTAGGGCTTGGCGCCGCCCGCGCCGGGCACCAGGTAGTAGGGGTGGTCGTAGAAGATGGGGTCGATCTCGGTCAGGTCGACGAAGTCCTCGATCTCGATCGTCCGCGTCCGCTTGGGATCGAGCGCCTCGAGCTCCTCGGGCTCGATCACCACGTAGCGGTCCGGGGCGATCTCATAGCCCTTGACGATCTCCTCGTAGGGGACCTCTTCGCCGTCGGCGGGGCACACCCGCTTTTGCTGAATGCGGACACCGTCGGCCGCGTGCAGCTGGTGAAAGCGCACCGCCTTTCGCGAGACGGCGCTGTAGAGCTTTACGGGCACGCTGACCAGGCCGAAGCTGATCGCACCGGTCCAAATTGCGCGAGGCATGCCCCCAGTGTTACCCAAAACGCGCCCCGATTCCCACCGGCGCAGGCGCAGTTGCGCCGTGGCGGGGGCCACCGCGGGGTCCGCGGCGGCCGCCCCGGCGCCCCAACGCTAGGCGCTGGCGACGCCCTGGGGCTCGGGGGCCCTTTCGTGCCGACCCTCGCAGAACTCCTCCACCAGCTTGGCGCAGAAGGCGGGGAGGTCGTCGGGCTTGCGGCTGGTGACCAGGCCGTTGTCGACGTGGACCTCCTCATCGACCCAGTTGCCGCCGGCGTTGGTGATGTCGGTCTTGAGGGAAGGCCAAGAGGTCAACGTGCGGTTCTTGACGACGCCCGCTTCCGCGAGCGTCCACGGCGCGTGGCAGATCGCCGCGATCGGCTTCTTGGCGCTGGCGAACGCCAGCACGAAGGAGACCGCGTCGCGGTCGGTGCGCAGCTCGTCGGGGTTGGCCACGCCGCCCGGGAGGATTAGCGCGTCGTAGTCTTCGGCATCGGCCTGGGAGGCGGTCCGGTCGACCGGGAACCGGTCTCCCTTGTCCAGGTGCTCGAATCCCTGGATCTCGCCCTCGCGAAGGGCGACCAGATCGACCTGGGCGCCTTCGTTCTCGGCCGCCTTGCGCGGCTCGGTGAGCTCCACCTGCTCGACTCCGTCGGTGGCCAGGATCGCCACCCGCTTGCCCTTCAGCTTCTCGGCCACGGCTTCCTCCTTCGCTAGATCTCTCAGCGTTGGGTTTCCCCGGCCCCAGCCGCTCAAACCGACGCGGCGGGGCATGCCCCTGGCGCCGAGTAGCGCAAGGCGCCGGCCGGCGCGGGGTAGCACCTCAGCGGCTCGGAGGCTCGATCGGCTCCTCGCGGGGTGGGTCGGGCTCGGGGGTCACCGGCTCGGGCGCGGGCTCGGGCGCCCGCGCCGGATCGGGCTCGGGCACCGACGGGGAGTCGGGCACCGCCGGGGTCGGCGACTCGCCGGGGGCGGGCACGTCCGGCGTCTCGGGCACCACCGGGGTCGGCGTCTCGCCGGGGGCTGGCGAGGGTACCTCCATGGCGCAGGTCTACCCCGGGCCCGCCGGATCCATGCCACCGGGGGCGGGCCCCGCCGGCGCCCACTGCGCCGGGCGGCCGCAGGTCAGCCGGTTAGCGGCGTCTCGGCCAGGTGCTCGCGTAGCTCGACGATCGAGGAGTAGACCGCCAGCGCACCGGCTTCCTCGAGCTCGGCCTTGGAGAACCCACCGGTCAGCACAGCCACGGTCTTCACCTCGGCGCGCCGAGCCGCGATGCAGTCCCAGACCGAGTCGCCGAGCATCGCGGCACCGTCTCCGCTCGCCCGGGCGAGCGCGCTCTGGACGAGGTCGGGTGCGGGCTTGGTTGCGTCCACGTCGGCCGACGTGGTCCAGGCGTCGGCGAGCTCGCGAGCGTCGAGCAGGTCCACGTAGTGCTCAACCTCGTCTTGCTTGGCCGAGCTGGCCAGGATCACTTCCGCCCCGTCGCGCTTGAGGTCCTCGATCAGCTCCCGCGCGCCCTCCAGCGCCGCCACTTCGTGGATGAGCTCTCGGTAGAGGACCTTCTCCGCGCCGCGCACGTCCTCACCGTGGTCATCCTCGAAGCGCTCCCCGGCCAGGCTGGACACCAGCTGATCGCCGCCCTTGCCGATCTCGCGGTGGACGCGCCACAGGGGAAGCGTCACTCCGTGCTGGCGGAAGGCCCGGTACCAGGCCAGCGCGTGGTGGTAGTTGCTGTCTACCAGCGTCCCGTCCACGTCGAGCAGCGCGACCTCGGCCACGACTACTCCTCGGCCGCGGCGCGCAGTCGGGCGAGGGTCTGGCGGATGAGCCGCGACACCTGCATCTGCGAGACGCCGATGCGGGCGCCGATCTCCGCCTGGGTGAGGTCCTCGGCGAAGCGCAGCTGGAGCACCGTGCGCTCGCGCGGGGAGATCGAGGCCAGCAGGGGCGCCAGGGTGGCCCGATGCTCGGCCAGATCGAAGCCCTCCTCCTCGAGGCCGAAGGTCTCGGCCAGGCTCTCGCCGGCGTCCTCCTCCCTACCCGCGCGGGGCCCCTCGAGCGAGGCCGCCCGGTAGGCGCCGGCCGCCTCGAGCGCCTCGAGCACCTGCTCGTCGCTGGCGTCGACCGCCTCGGCGATCTCGGCCACCGAGGGCGAACGCCGCAGATCGAGCGACAGCTGGGTGACGGTGCGATCGACTCGCAGCGCGAGCTCCTGCAGGTCGCGGGGAACCCGCACCGACCAGGTGCGATCCCGGAAGTGACGCTTTAGCTCGCCGAGGATGGTGGGCACGGCATAGCTGGAGAAGACGACTTCGCGGTCGGGATCGAAACGGTCGATCGCCTTGAGCAAACCCAGGGATGCCACCTGGATGAGGTCGTCCATCGGCTCGTCGGCCCGTTGATAGCGGCGGGCGAGCTGACGGGCGAGGGGCAGGAAGCGCTCGACGAGCTGCTCGCGGGCATGCTGGTCGCCCTCGCGCAGGTAGCGGACGAACAGGTCGTGCTCGCTCTCCCCCGGCGCCAGCGTGTCGGGCGCCTCGTCGGGGACGGGGTGATCCTGGGGTGATGAATCGTTCATCTCGTTGGTCGTCGTCCTGAGCACCGAGTTCGCGCCGCGCGGAGCGGGTGATCCTTCCGGATCCGGCCCGAGAATGCACCCGCGCGGTTGCCGTAGAAACGGCCCCCTGCCCTGGATCGCTTGCGCTCTTTAGGTTCGATTACCCGGGTGGCGCCAAGGGAAAGCAGGCCCCGGCGGACGGCGACAGGCCGGGGACGGCCTAGGGCGCCTGCCCGGCCCTCGCCGGCCTGAGCGTCAGCTCCTCGTCCCAGCTGCACAGGCGCCGACGCGCCGGGCAGGTCAGGCACAGCTCTCGGTGGGGATGCTCGGCGACCGGAAACCGCCCCCCCTGCACGGCGTGGACCAGGGCGGCGATCTCGCGTTCGAGCGCGTCGGCTTCGCCGACGGCGTAGCGGCGGCCGACTGGGCTCTCGGGTGCCTCGAGAAAGCAATGGGCCACCTCCACCGTGGGCGCGCCGGCGCGCAGGACCGCCAAGGCGTAGACCGAGCGCTGGACGGGATAGACCTCGCCGTCGCCGCCAGGAGGGCGGCTCAGGCGGTCGGTCTTGTAGTCGATCACCAGGGCGCCGCCATCCGGTTCGTGGGCCAGCACGTCGATCACCCCGGTGAGGAGCGGGCTGGCGCGCTCGGTCCCCGGAAGCGTCAGCGCGAACGGGTGCTCGCGGTGCACCGCGCGAGCGCGGGCGAGGCGTGCGCACAGGGGGCTGCTGGCGAACGCCTGGACCAGCTTGGCCACCTGCGCGAGCTCGGGTTCCTCCACGGCCAGGCCGCGGGCGTCGGCCAGCATCGCCAGCTCGGGCCCGGCGAGCACCCGCGGGCTCCCGAAGTCCAGCTCCTCCAGCGCGGCGTGGGCCAGAAGCCCGCGCCTGCGAGCGTCGCCTCCGGCGGTGGGGCCGGCGCCGGGCGGAGCCTCGTCGGCCAGCCCCAGCACCCGCTGTACGTAGAAGCGATAGCCGCACCGGCGGTAGGCCTCGAGCGCGCTGTAGCTAAGCGAGGCCAGAGCGCCCGCCGCCGGCTGACCGGGGCGCGTCGGTTGAGCGCGCCGTGCTGGCGCGGTGCCCGAGGGCAGGCGGGCGGCGCGCACCACCGGCCTCGGCGGGGCGGCCGCCGCGGCCGGGGAGCTCAACTGCAGGCGGACCGGCTCGCCGCCGGCGCCAGCGACCCGCCGCACCCCGTCGCCCGCCTCGAGCTCGGCCTCCAGCGCCGGGACAAGGGCGGGGGCCAGCCAGTGCACGGGAGCCGCTCCGGCCCGCGCCGTCCCGGAGCGCCCCGGGTCCAACGCCCCGCTGAACAGCAGCCGGTCGCGGGCCCGGGTGGCGGCGACGTAGAAGATGCGCTGCTCCTCGCGCAAGGCGGCCTGCTGGCGCGGGGCGCTCAGCGTCTCGTAGTCGAGCGCAGGCTGGGGTGGGGACCCGTCCAGACCCGGGAGACGGATGCCGATCCGCTCTCCATCGACGATCACCGGCGGGCTCTCGCTGCCCAGCGCCCGCCCGAGGTCGGCGATGCACACGGTCGGGAACTCGAGTCCCTTGGCGGCGTGGATGGTCATCAGGCGCACCGCCTGCAGCTCGGCGTCCTCGACCGGGGCGTCGGGCTCGCGGGCCCCGGAGCGCGCCTGGGCGTCGGCGTGGTCCAGGAAGCCGCGCAGGTCGGGGCCGTGGGCGGCTTCGAACTCGCGCGCCCGGCGGATGAGCTTGGCCACGTTGGCCATCCGGTGCTCCACCCCGGGGGGGCCCGCAAACCGGGCGTCGGCGAGTGGGTGGGCGAGCAACCCCTCGATCGAGGCGGCCGGCGAGCGCGCCGCCGACCGCGGGCGCTCGGTCAGGATCCGCCCGACAATCGCGCCCAGCGCCTCGCGGTCGGAGTCCGCCAGCTGGTCGCCCAGACGCTCGTCCGCCAGACCCCCGTCCGCGCCTTCGTCGGGGCCTTGGGCGGACCGCACCATGGCTCGCCACGGGCCGCTGCCCGGGGCCCGGCCGGCCAGCGCGAGCAGCGCCAGGCCGTCGCGCGAGACACCCACCAGCGGGGAGGCCAGCAGCGAGTACAGGGCCGGCTCGTCGAGCGGGTTGGCCAGGACCCGCAGGTAGGCGAGCAGGTCGCGCACCTCGGGTCGCTTCCAGAAGCCGCCGGCCCCGGCGGCGAGCGTGGGCAGGCCGTGCTCCTCCAGCGCCGAGGAATAGATCGCCATATCGCTCGCCGCCCGCAGCAGCACCGCGACGTCGCCCGGGCTCACGTCCCCGCCGGCGACGAGCTCGGACACCCGGGCCGCTAGCAGCCGCGCCTCGGCGCGGCGCCACGGCGGCCCGGCGGGAACCTCGGCCGCATCCGGCTCCTCCCAGCCGCGGATGTCGGTGAGCAGGAGCTCGACGGCGGGCGCGGACGGAGCGGATCGTCGGGGCTCCAGCTCGAGGAACCCCTCCCCGAAGACTCGGGCAAACGCGGCGCTGACGGTGCGCAGCAGTCCCGTCCGGGCCCGGAAGTTGCCCGCCAGCACGGCGCGGGCGCCGGCGGCGGCGCGCGCGCGGAAGATCTCGACGTCGGCGTGACGAAAGGAGTAGATGGACTGGAACTCGTCGCCAACGCACAGCAGGTTGTCGCGCTCGAGCGCCTCCAGGATCTCCAGCTGGCGCTGGTTGGTGTCCTGGAACTCGTCGACCATCAGCATCTCGAGGCGCTCGACCCAGCTGGCGCGCAGCTCCGGCGACCCGGTGAGTAGATCGCGCGCATGCAGCTCGAGGTCGTCGAAGTCGAGCGCCGAGGCGTCGCGCTTGGCCTGTTCATAGGCCTGGCCATAGGCGCCGAGCAGCCGGTCAAGGAGACGGCTTGCCCCGATCGCCTGGCGATCGGCGCAAGCGCGCACGTAGGCCGACAATGCCTGGGCGTAGGCATCGCCCGCCGGCCCGCACGCCTGCCCGTTCCCGGCGCGCGCCAGGGCCAGTTCGGCCAGCTCGCGCCCCGCGGGCGCCGCACCGGAGCGCCGCCCGAGCAGCTCGCGACAGCGCTCCAGACGGTCGAGGACCACCAGCACGGCGGGCGGCGGATCGGACAGCCCGCCCAGGCGGGTGGCCAGCTCATCGCGGGCGCGGGCGAGCTCGCGGCGCGCGGGTTCGAGCTCGGGCGGGGGCCCGGGATCGGGCAGCCGGGGTGTCTGCTCGCCGCGGCTGCGCAGCTCGTCGTAGACGGCCATCACCACCTCCCCAGTGCGGTCGACTCCCCACGCCGCCGCCAGGTCCAGCGCTGCGGCACGGTGGGGACCGTGCAGGATGGTGCGCAGCGCGGTGGCATAGGCCTGCTCACGCAGGGCGCGCGCGGCGGGATCGTCGAGCACGCGAAAACGCGGATCCATGCCGGCCGCGAGCGCGTGCTCCCGCAGCACCCGGGCGCAGAAAGCGTGGATCGTCATCACCAGCGCGCCCTCGGTATCGCGCGCATGAGCGCGCTCCCCGAGCTCGATGAACCGGGAGCGCACCCGCTCGCGCAGCTCGCCGGCGGCGCGCTCGGTGAAGGTGATGGCCAGGATCCGGCCCGGTGCGATGCCGTCCTCGAGCACGGCGGCGACGAACCGCTCGACGAGCACCGTCGTCTTGCCGCTGCCCGCGCCGGCGGCGAGCAGGAGCGAGCCGTCGCGGTGGGCGACCGCCGCCGCCTGCTCGGGCGTCAGACCGTCCCCGCGCGGGGCCGGTCCCGAAGCGGGCGGGGAGTCGAGGTCAAACAGCGTGGGGGTGCGCTCGCCGCTCACGGGGGCGCCCCCGGCGGCTGCTGGCCCGGGGCGCTGGCCGCGCCGCGCGCCCCGGCGCCCGACGCCTCCTCGCAGCGACAGATGCCCGGGTAGGCGCATCCGCCGCCCGGCGAGCAGGTCTGGGGCCGGGCTTGCAGGCGACCGGCGCGGATCCGCTCGGCGGCGTCGACGGCCAAGCGCGCGGCCGATGCCATCAGCTCGTCCAGCTCGGGGCGGGTGAAGCGATCGTTGGCCAGGCAGTCGAGGTCGGGGTCGGCCTCGGCGAGCAGCGCGCCGCGCGGTCGCTGGTCGCGGGCCGTGAGCGGCTGATAGAAGCCGCCGACCGGCTCCAGGCCCAGGATGTCGCTCACCGCCCGCATGTACAGGGCGACCTGCAGGCGTCCCTTCTCCTCCCAGGCGCGGCCGGGCGGCGCCTCGCGGCCCTTGTAGTCATAGACGATCGCCTGGGACGTGCCGGGGTCGACGTCGACGCGGTCCACGCGACCGCGCAGGCGCAGCCCAGGCACGAGCTCGAGCGCCGGGTAGGCCGGCGCGGTGTCCTCGCCCGCGCCGGGCGCGGCGTCGGTCACCTCCCGCTCCTCCTGCATCCCGAACTCGAGCTCCAGGTGGCGGGGCTCAAAGCCGGTGCCGCAGGCGGCACCGAGCTCCAGGTAGCGATCCAGGTCGGCCTGCAGCCGGCGCACCGTCACCGCGCGGCGCTCGGGGCTCGGCGACAGGGCGTGACTGCGCTCGGCGTCCTCCTCGATCGCCTGGCGCGCCAGTCGCTTGGCCAGCCCGAGCACCTCGGGGCGCAGCCGGGCCGAGCCGGTCCGGCGCTCGAGCTCGCCAAGCGTGCGTTCGAGCACCGCGTGGGCCAGCCCGCCCCGGGCCAGCGCCTCGGGATCGGGCGCGAGCTCGTCCGGAGCCAGATAGCGCTCCACGAACCAGCGCACCGGACAGGACAGGTAGAGCTCGAGCGCGGAGGCCGAGAAGGCAGGGCGCTCGCGCAGGTCGGCCAGCACGGCGGGGTGGCCGAGGCCGCGCTGGTCGCCGTCGAGGCCCGGCCCGGGTGCGGAGGCTGGGACGGCGGGTCCCGGCGCCGGTTGGCCGGGCTCGTCGCTCGTCGCCCCCATCCTCCGCCGACGGCGGTTGGCCAGCAGGCCCTCGTCGAAGCAGTCGCAGACGTCATCGACGAACAGCGAGCGCAGCGCCGGCCTCCCCTCGTCGTCACCGCTGCGCCAGCTGAGCACGAGGCGCTCCTCGGCCCGCGACACCGTGGCGTAGAACAGGTAGCGCTCGGCGGCCAGCGGATCCTCGACCCGGTCCAGCACCAGGCCCGAGGCCAGTGCCAGCTCGCGCCGGCGCTCGGAGGAGAGGAACGGCTCGGGGGGCCGCGGCCGGGGAAAGACGCCCTCGAGCAGGCCGCAGGCGAACAGCGCCCGCACCCGGCGGGCGCGCAGGGCCATGGGATCGGCCACCAGCACCTCGTCGGGGCCCGGGCGAGCGCCGGCGCTCACCTCCAGGGCGCCGAGCGCGGCGGCGAGCCGATCGCCGTCGCCGGCCAGACCGGGCTGGGCGGCGGCCAGGTTGGCCAGGTCACCCAGCGCCGCCCGCGCCGCCGACCAGGCGCGCGCCTCGGCCAGCTCCTCGCCGGCGAGCACCGCCGCCTGGCGGCGGTGAGGAGCCGCGAACAGGCGATCCAGGGCTCGCCCCAGCTCCTCGAGGTGCGGGCGCGCGCCGGCGCTCCGAGCGCGAGCCAGGCGATCGATGTCCTCCAACGGCCAGCCGTCGCGCTCCCACACCGCGCGCGCCGCGGCGGCGTCGAGAACCCCACCGCGGCGCAGCTGGCGCTCGAGCCGGTCGGCGAGCTCGGGCCGGCGCAGCAGCCCGGGGGTGCGTAGCCAGCGCAGCAGATCCTGCGACCGGCCCTCGCCGCTGGCGCAGCGATCGAGCGCGAGCAGACCGGTGCCCAGCGCGGTGTCGGCGAACGGGCGGGGGTGCGCGGGCGCACAGGCGATCCCGCGGCTTGCGAATACCGACTGGATCAGTCTCCAGTCGGCGCCCGGTGAGCGCGCCACGACGGCGACCTCGGCGGGCGCGATTCCCTGCTCGAGCGCCCCGGCGACCGCGGCGGCGACCAGCTCCAGCTCGGCCCTCTCCCCCCCGCCCTCCAGCAGTGTGACCGCCGCCCCTGCCGCGACCCGCCGAGCGCCGGGTTCGAACAAGGAACGCTCCATGTGATGCAGGGCCGGGGCGGCGTGGGGGGCATAGAAGTCGGGGCCGGGCGCGAGCGCGCGATGGTCGTCGGCCAGCGGCCGCAGGGCCTGGAAGGTCCCCGCGCGTCCCTCCAGCGCGGCGCGGCCCGGCTCGTAGGGGAGCGACACGGTGACCGCTGCCCCGGCACGGCTGAGCGTCTCGATCGCGTCGAGCTCCAGCGGGGTGAAGTCGTCGAAGCCGTAGAACAGGACGGGCGTGTCGCGCCAGCGTCGGGGCTCCAGGCGCAGGCCATCGAGCGCGCGGCTGGCGTAAAGCTCGGCATCGGGCCGGCCGATGGCGTCGAGCAGTCGGTCGTAGGCGCGATACAGGGCAGCGAGATCGTCGGCGTAGCCTCGCCGTTCGAGGTCCGAGGCAGCCCATGCCCGCAGCGCCGAGGTAAAGCGGGCGGGGCTCACCCGGTGCTGGCGCAGCTCGGAGATGAGGTCCGACAGGGCACCGGCGAAGCCCGCGGTGCCCGCCGATGCCCCAATCGCCGGCAGCCGCACGCTGGCCACCGCCGAGACGACGAGCTGGGCGCGGGCGACGGCCGAGATCGGCTCGCCCGCGGCACCCACGCGGCGGGCGATCTCGGCGATCAGGCCCGAGAAGCGCTCGACCCGAACCCCGAGCACCAGCCCGGCGGCGGCCAGCTCGGCCCGGTAGTGCTCGACGTCGGCCCGGGTGGGCACCACCAACAGCGGCGAGCTGGGCAGCGCTTCGCGGTAACCGTCGAGCACGGCGCCCGCCTTGGTCGAGTTGGCCGGACCGGTGATCAGCCTCAGGGGCATCCGGCCATGGTCCCGCACGCCCCCGACGTGAGGGCGAGGCTCAGGCCGCGGTGCGCGCCTCCGGCGCCGCCGTCTCCTCCTCGGCCTCGGGGGGACGAGCCCCCTCCCGCGCCCACTCCTCGTCGAACTCCACCCGCCACTTGCCGTCCTCGTTCTGCACCAGCGCCAGCCGGGCCCGGAACGAGCGGCCGCTGCGCCCCCGGAAGCCGGTCACCTGCTTGGCGGTGCGTCCAGTCTTGATCAGCTCGCGGGCGACGGCGACGGGAAGCTGCTTGCCCGCCTTGGCCTTCCAGATCACGAAACCGCAGCCTGGATCCTCGCGCGACCAGCAGGAGTAGCCCTTGCGGTTTTCGACGATGTCGCGCCCGCACACCGGGCAGGGCCCCAGGTTGGCCCGCGGGATGCGCACGTCCTTGAGCTTGGTGTCGAGCTCCTGCACGGTCTCGGTGGCGAAGCCGGCGATGTCGTGCATGAACCGCTCGCGCGAGTCCTCGCCCCGCTCGATGCGGCCCAGGCGATGCTCCCAGTTGCCGGTGAGCTGGGGAGACGTGAGCGCGTGCTCGTCGAGCAGGCGGATCACGTTGCGCCCCTTCTCGGTGGCGATCAGCGCGCGGCCGTCGCGCTCGAGGTAGGCGACCTCGATCAGCCGCTCGATGATCGCCGCCCGGGTCGCGGGGGTGCCGATGCCCGAGTCCTTCATCGCCTCGCGCAGCTCCTCGTCGTCGACCAGCTTGCCCGCCGTCTCCATGGCGGCGAGCAGCGAAGCGTCGGTGTAGCGCCGGGGCGGCTTGGTCTCCTTCTCCAGGCTCTTGACCTCGCGGGTATCGACGGTCTCGTCGCGCTCCAGGCGAGGCAGCTGCTGCTCGCCCCCCTCGTCTTCGTCGCGCCGGGGGTCGGTGTCGGCGATCTCGCCGTAGACCGCGCGCCACCCGGGGACGAGCAACAGCCGCCCTCGGGTCCGAAACACCCGCTCAGCCACGGTCGTCTCCAGCCGCGTGGCCTCGAACACCGCGTCGGGGTGAAAGGCGGCGAGGAAGCGGCGGACGACCAGGTCGTAGACGCGACGGTCGTCCGGGTTCATCTTGTCCACGCGGTGCTCGGAGCGGGTGGGGATGATCGCGTGGTGATCGGAGACCTTCTCGTTGTTGACCACCCGCGCGAGCGGCAGCAGGTCGAGGCCGGTGACGTAGCGCGCTGCCGCGGTGTAATCGGACTGGCGCCCGAGCAGCTCGGCGGTGGGCTTGATCTCGCCCGTCATGTCCGAGGTCAGAAAGCGCGAGTTGGTCCGGGGATAGGTCAGCGCCTTGTGGTCCTCGTAAAGGCGCTGGGCGGCGGCCAAGGTACGGCGCGCGGAGAACCCGAAACGGGTGTTGGCGTCGCGCTGCAGCGAAGTCAGGTCATACAGGAGCGCGGATCGCTCGCGTTGTTCCTTGCGCTCGAGCTTGGTGATCTGGCCGGGCTGCCCCGAGCACTCGGCCACGATCGCCGCGGCCTCCTTGGCGCTGGCGATGCGCGGGTGGGCACCGGCGTGAAAGCGGCCCAGGTACACGCGCTCGCCGTCCTCCTGGGTCGCCGGCGGCGCGGCGAAGGTGGCGTCGACGAGCCAGTAGGGCTCGGGCTTGAACGCCCGGATCTCCTCCTCGCGGCGGGCGATGATCGCCAGCGTGGGCGTCTGCACCCGACCGAGAGACACGGCTCCGTCAAACGAAGAGCGCAACCGGATGGTGGCGGCGCGGGTGGCGTTCATGCCCACGATCCAGTCCGCCTCCGAACGCGAGCGCGCCGCCTCCTCCAGCAGCGCGAGCTCGGAGCCGGGGCGCAGCGCGTCGAAGCCCTCGCGGATCGCCGCGGCGGTCATCGACGACAGCCACAGCCGCTGCACCGAAAGCTTGGCCCGTGCCTTCTCGTACACGTAGGCGAAGATCAGCTCCCCCTCGCGGCCCGCGTCGCAGGCGTTGATCACCACGTCGATGTCGTCGCGCCGCAGCTGGGCGGTGATCACCGACATCTGCTTGCGCGAGCGCTCGTCGCGGACCACGAGCTTGAACTGGCGGGGGACGATCGGCAGGTCGGCCATGCGCCAGCGCTTGTACTTGGCGTCGTACTCGTCGGGCTCGGCGAGCGAGACCAGGTGCCCCACCGCCCAGGTGACCACGTGCTCGGGACCCTCGAGATAGCCCTCGTGCTTCTGGAAGGGGCCGGGCAGGACGCGCGCGAGGTCACGGCCCACCGACGGCTTCTCGGCGATTACGAGCATCTGGCCCATGGCGGCCAAGCGTAGCGAGGCCCCCCGCCGGCTCCGGGCTCAGTGGGCGCAATTGCCCGTGGCCACCGGCCCGTGGGCGCTCGCCAGGGCGCCCGCCACCACCCGGTTGGCTACCCCGTAGCCGCCGCGCGGACCGCCCCCCACGGTGGCGGCGAACACAGTGGTCACCACCCGCCCCCGGGCGTCGACTAGCGGCCCGCCGGAGTTGCCCGAGCGCACGAGCCCGCGAAACGGGGTCACCAGGCGCGGCACCGAGCCCTGGCCGTAGGCGTCGGAGGTCACCACCGTGTGGGTCTGGGCGATGCGGCCCGGCTGCACCGTGTAGGGGCCGTTGTGCGGATAGCCGAGGATCGCCGCCTGGGTCTCCGGCGCCGGGTCGCTGGCCAGCGGCAGGCTCGGCTCGGACAGGCCGGACACCCGCAGCACGGCCACGTCGTCGCGGGCGTCAAACGCCACCGTCTCGGCGGGCATCCCCGACGCTTGCCCGCGAACTTGTACGGCGGTATCGGACTCGCCCGCCACCACGTGGGCGTTGGTCACCACCAGGTGCGGTCCGGCCACCCAGCCCGAGCCCTCCACCCCCAGCCCGCAGGCGGTTCCCACGATGCGCACCACGCTCGGTGCCGCGGCCCGCACGCCCGGCGTCCGGGCGATCGCCGAATGTGGCGGCGGGACCTGGGGCGAGGGCCCGGCGATCGAGGGAAGAGGGTCAAACCGGGCCAGCGCGTTGAGGATCGGTCCCGACGGCGGCAACAACTCGTTGAGCTTGGTGAGGATGAACGAGCGGCGCACGTCGCGCCGCAGATCCGGCTCACCGGGCAGCTGGACCACCACCGCCGCCGCGATCCACGCCACGCCGAGCACCAGGCAGGCGCTGAGCAGCGCGCCCAGCACCCCGTCGGCCATCGCCAGGCCGGGGACCCGCAGAGCGGTACGCAGCCGCACGCCCAGGCCTTCCAGGCCGGCGGCGAGGATCACCCCGGCCAGCAGCGCGCCCATCAGGCCGAACGCCGGGGCATAGGGCGAGGTCGAGCCCTGGGACAGCACCGCCGTGCCCAGCCTGGTCCCCAGCACCGCCCCCAGGACAAAGCCAGCCAGCGACAGCACGCCGACGATGAACCCCCGTCCAAACCCGTAGAAGGAGAGCAGCAGCGCGAGCCCGACGATGATCCAGTCCAGGCCGGTCATGAGCTGGCGGCGACCCTAGCGGCGCACGGTCGGCTCGGGGACACCGAGGCGACGGGGCCACCGGCTAGCCTGGCCGGGTGACCGCCGCACCGCCACGGATGGCCCGGCGACCGGACCCGCCCGTCCGCGACCCGCTGCGATCACCCGCGCTCGCCCGCCGCCGCCGCGCGATCCCGGTGATCGCCCTGGCCCTGGTCGCCTTGGTGTTCGGCATCATCGAGGGCGCGGGCCCGCGCGACGCCGCGCAGCGCCGCCTGGCCGAGCGCTACGCGGCGGCCTGGTCGCGTGGGGACTACGGGGCCCTGTATGCGCTGGTGGACCCGGGCACCCGCGACCGGCTTCCTTACGACCGCTTCGTCCACGCCTACCGGGCGGCGGCGGCGACGGCGACGGTCAGCGGCGCGCGCCCGGGCCGCGCCGGGGCCTCGGGAGGCGGCGAGGCGGTGGCGCTGACCGTCTACACCCGCGTGTTCGGCGAGCTGCGCCTGACCCAACGGCTGCCGATGACGGGCGGGCCCACCGGCCCGGTGGTGCGCTGGTCCGAGAACCTGGTCTTCCCCGGGCTGCGTCCCGGCGAGCGGCTGTCGCGCCAGACCCAGTTGCCCGCCCGCACCACCCTGCTCACCCGCGAGGGAACCGTGCTGGCCGGGGGCGCGCCCGGTCCCGACGGACAGCGCTCCTCGCCGCTGGGTTCAGCGGCGACCGCGATCAGCGGACGGATCGGGCCGATCCCCAAAGGCCAGGAGCTCGAGTTCGAGGCCACCGGTGTGCCCCCCGGATCCCAGGTGGGCATCACCGGCCTCGAGCGGGCGCTGGAGGAGCAGCTGCACGGGTCCCCGGGCGGCGTGCTGCGGGCCGGTTCGCGGACGCTGGCCAGCGCCGCGCCGCACGCCGCCGCCCCGGTGCGCAGCACCATCAGCGCCCACCTCCAGGGCGCCGCGGTCACCGCGCTGGGCTCCCGCACGGGCGGGGTGGTCGCGCTGCGCCCCGACGGCGAGCTTCTGGCCGCGGCCGGCCTGCCCCTGTCGGACCTCCAGCCCCCCGGCTCGACGTTCAAGATCATCACCGTGACCGGTGCCCTGGAAGCGGGCATCGCCAACCCGGGCACCCAGTTTCCGGTTCAGACGGCGGCGACGTTGTCGGGGGTGAAGCTCCAGAACGCCAACGGCGAGTCCTGCGGGGGCACCCTGACCGAGGCGTTCGCCATCTCGTGCAACTCGGTGTTCGCCCCGCTGGGGGCCAAGCTGGGCGCCGGCCGGCTCGTCTCGGTCGCCCAGCGCTTCGGCTTCAACGACCCCCCCGGTATTCCCGGCGCGGCGACGAGCACGATCCCACCCGCCGCCCGGATCGGCGACGACCTGGCGGTGGGCTCGACCGCGATCGGCCAGGGCGACGTCCAGGCCAGCGCCCTGCAGATGGCGATCGCCGCGGCCACCATCGGCAACGAGGGCCGGCGCCCGCGGCCCACCGTCCTACCAGGCCCGCCCGCCCCGATGGTGACCGCGACCTCGCCCCGGGTGGCTCGGCTGGTGCGCAGCCTGATGCTCGAGGTGGTGCGCTCGGGAACCGGCACCTCGGCCCAGGTCCCGGGGGTAAAGGTGGCGGGCAAGACGGGGACCGCCGAGCTGCGCAGCACGGTGTGCACCCCCGCCGATCCGAGCGGCTGTGCAGCCTCGGGAGACCCGCGCAACACCGACGCGTGGTTCGTGGCCTTCGCGCCCGCGCTGGCCCCCCGGGTGGTGGTGGGCGCGGTGCTTTGGTGCGCCGGCGCGGGCGGCGACACGGCCGCCCCGCTGGCCGCCGACGTCCTGCGCGCCGGCCTGAGCGGGCGCTAAGGCCCGCACCAACCTCCGCCTCCGCACCAACCCCGCCCCAACCCCCCGCACCAACCCCGCGCCGCCCGCCCCCCGCCGGCCGGGAAAGCCCAGTGCCTAGACGTCGAGCTCCACGGTCCCGGTCTGCCCCGCGACCTGGTCGCTCACGTCGAACTCCAGCGGCCGGTTGTCATAGGCCGAGACCGGCACCTTGAACAGCAGCACCGCCCCCTGGATCGGGCCCTCGTCGGGCACCGTGCTCTGGGCGGGAATCTGGCCGTGGCAGGGGATCGGCAGCGGCCGATAGGCGAAGATGTTGAGCGGGCCCGGGACCACTGGCGTATAGGCGCGTCCCTGGGTGTCCTTGATCCGATAGATCAGCGCCGGATGGCGCGTCTGGCAGCTGTGGTTCTCGACGCGCAGCCACACCGAGAACCACGCCTGCTTGGACGTCAGGTGGGCCTGGGGGGGTGTGAGGCCCAGCAGGTAGCTGCGATCCTCGGCGTCGGTGGGGTTCAGCTGGCGCGAGAGCTGCACCTGGTACTTCAGCGCGCCCACGTCGATGTAGGTGCCCTCGTCGGATGCGTGCCGGGTGTTGTGCTCGCCGCAGCCGGCCAGCGCCCAGGCGGCGATGAGCCCGACGGCGAGCACCGGTAGTCGGGGCGCATGGCTCATGGCGGACCGGGAGCTTATCCGGCCACCGTCGCCCGCTGTCCCCGCTCTGCGCCCTCCTCCAGGATCGAGCGCAGGCGCCGCATCGCCCGCCCCGCGTTGCGGCGAAGCCAGCGGCGCATGCCCAGCGACTCGGTGATGCGATCGGCCCGCGTGGCCGGGAAGGTCTCGGTGATCATCTCCACCTGCGTGGTGCCCCCCGCTCCCGGCTGCAGCGAGAAGACGGTGAGCAGCCGCACCCGGTTGAACTTGCCGCCCCGCCCGGCGGCGACGATCCGCCGGGGCGGGTCGACCTCGGTGAGCGTCAGATCGGCCCAGCCAAAGCGGTTGCGCCGGGTCTTTAGCCGGAAGCGGGCGCCTGCCCCCCGCCCGTAGGACTCGCGGCGGGTCAGGTGCCAGTCGACCAGGTAGTGATCGGAGAACTCGGGGTGGTTGGCGATGTCCAGCAGGTACTCGAAGACCTGCTCGCGCGGGCGATCGATGCATACCGACGTGGACAGAGGGTCCAAGGCGACCGCAGTCTACGGCCCTGCGCGCGGGCGATTCTCACCGGTGTGACGCCCCCGGCGCTAGGCGGCGCGGACAGTCAGCCGCACGGTGTGGCCGTACTCGCTGTGGCGCACCACATCGACGCCCGCCGGCTCCTGCCGGCGCAGGGGGCGGCACAGCTCGCAGACGAGCCGCCCGCTGTCATAGAGGAAGATGCGCTCCCCGACCAGCGGCGTGCGATGGCAATCGGCGCAGCGATCGCGGTCGGCGCTCAGGGCGCCGACCCCCTTGCGCAGCAGCAGCCGCTCGAAGTCGTCGGCGCGCGCGGAGGCAGTGTCGGCCATGGCCGAAGCTTCGCCAAGGCAGCCCGCCCTCCTGCCGGCGCAAGCGCGGTCGCGCCGGGAGGACGACCGCCGGCGGACAGAAGGGGGTTTGCGCCCCTCGCGAGGATGGGTAGGAGGGGCCGGCGCGGGTGGTCGGGCCCTGTATGGAAACGGTAAACAACCCGGCCGGGGAGGCCCCCGAGCGGTATCATGGCCCGGCCCCAGACCGAGGCCGGGAGCGCAGCCGAGGGAGCTTTGAGATGGAGACTTTGACGGCCGGAACCATGGCGGGAGCTGGGTCGTTCCGCTGCGAGGAGTGCGGACACGTGGTCAAGCTCGCCGAGCAGGACACCCTCGGCGCCTGCCCGGACTGCGGCGGCAAGGCCTATGCCCGGGCCACCCTCTTCGGCGGCCAGCGCTTCGGCCGCGAGACCGAGCCTCCACCCATGAGCCCTGAGCAGCGCGGCGCGTGGCTGGGCCAGGTGAAAAGGGGCCTAACCGGCCCCGGGCAATATCTGGCCTACGAGGACGGCGACCAGCTTGTGACCGTCTCGCTGGAGAACGAGTGGACGCGGGTGGGGCGCAGCCTGGCCGCCGACGTCCGCTTCGACGACCCGACGGTCTCGCGACGCCACGCGCTGGTCGTACGCCAGCCCGACGGGGTGCGGGTGCTCGACGACCGCAGCCTCAACGGCGTGTTCGTCAACGGCAAGCGAGTCGAGTGGAGCGTCCTGCACGACGGCGATGAGATCGTCGTCGGTCGCTACCGGCTGCACTTCGTCGAGCAGGCCGCCGAGCCGACGATCGCCGGCGAGGCGGCGGTGAGCTCCGAGGCCGACCCCACCGCCGGCTGACCGCGGCGGCGGGCACCCGATAGGCCAGGCAGGCACCGCGCCCGGCGAGCGGTCCGCGGCCGCGGCGGCGCTAGTATCGCCCGGCCATGGCGCAGACCGTCGCCATCCTCTCTCAGAAGGGCGGGACCGGGAAGACGACGTCGGTGCGCACGCTCACCGACGTCTTTCGCCGGGTGGGGATCGAGACGCTGGCCGTCGACCTGGACCCCCAGGGCAACCTCTCCGACTACTTCGACCTCGAGCCCGACGTCTCCCCTACGGTCGGCGACGTGCTCACCGGCCGGGCGGGCATCGAGGACGCCCTGCACGATGGGATCGTCCCCGCCAATCTGGGCCTGGCCGAGACCGAGCTCGTGCTGGGGGGAAAGATGGGACGCGAGCTGGCCCTGCGACGCGCCCTGGCCGGGCTGTCCGAGCGCTACGAGCTGATCTTGATCGACTGCCCGCCGTCGCTGGGGCTGCTCACGGTCAATGCGCTGGTGGCCGCCGATCACGCCCTGATCTCGGCCGAGGCGCAGTACTTCGCCATGCAGGGCGTCGAGCAGGCCAAGGAGGTGATCGACCTGGCGCGCGACGGGCTCAACTCCGAGCTCAACTGGCTCGGCGTGGTGTTCAACATCGCCGACATGCGCACCGTGCACTCGCGCGAGGCCTACGCCTCGCTGCGCGAGCACTACGGCGAGCGCCTGTTCGACACCACGATCCGCGCCTCGATCGCCTACGCCGAGTCGGCCGAGCGCGGGGTGTCGATCCTCGACTACCGCCCCGATCTCGGGGCCGACTATCTGGCCCTGGCCGAGGAGCTGCTGCGTCGGCTGGGGCTCGACGGCGCCCGCGCCCGGGTGGCCGAGCTCGCCGCGGTCTGAGCGGGTTTGTCTCACCATCGCACCGGGTAGATTTCCGGCCCCATGGGCGGGGGACGTCTACGCACTGCCTTCTTCGGGCTCCTGCTGGCGGCCGCGCTGTCGATTCTCGGTGCGCCCGGCGCCGGCGCGCGCGCCCAGAAGCGAAGCGCCCACGCCCGCAGCCCTCGCTGCGCCCGTCACGCCACCACGCGCTGCCGCGCGCGGCCCAAGGCCTGCCCCTCGCGGAGGGCGGGGAGCCGCCGTCGGGCGGGCACCCGGCGCCGAAGCCGCGGCCACAGTCCCTGCCGGCGCCGGCTGCGCCCACCGCACCGCCCGGTCACCCCGGCCGCGACCGGGGTCCCGGCGCCGGCGCCGGGCGCCTCGGGCGGATCCGGGCCGGCCTCGTCCGGCGGCTCGGCCTCGCACCCCGGCCCCGGCGTCGCCCCCGCCGGACCCGGTTCGTCCCGACCCATGTCGAGCGGAGCCACCACGAGTGCCGGCTCCGCGCTCTCGCCGGCGAGCTTCTCCATCGGCGAGCCCCAGTGGACCACGGTCGGCGCCACCGGCTGCGGGACGAACGGAGACGGCGAGCCGGCGATCCACGTCTCCTTGGCCAACGACGTCTTCCTCGGCTCCGAGGAGGGCCTGGGCAACGGCAGCGACGCCTGGCGGGACCTGGGAGGCGTGGGCGGAAGCGGAGCCCAGGCGTGCTCGCTCGAATACCGGGGCCAGCCCAACGCCCTGGTGCCCGGGCTCGGCCTGTCGGGCGGGGACATCGACCTGGCCTGGGCCAGCGCCCCCAACGCCCAGCGCACCTTCAATCTCTACGTGGCCAGCCTCAACGGGGCGTCCGTCGCGGTGGCCCATTCCAGCGATCGCGGCACCACCTTCACCAACGTCCCGGTCCAGCGCGGCCTGCCGCTCGACGACCGCGAGTGGATCGCCGCCTTCGGCGCCCAGACCTCGCTATTGACCTACCACGACCTCCGGGGCGCCATCGACGTGCTGCGCTCCGACGACGGGGGATCGACCTACACCCAGATCTCCCAGGCCATCCCGGAGAGCAACTACGCGGCCGAGGACAACCAGCACGGCAACCTGGTCATCGATCGCCGCAACACGGCGGGCACCGGCCCCGGCCCCAACGCCGAGCCCGGCTTCTGGGCCTACCAGTCCTACGTGGCCGCCAACTCACCCGCCGACCAGAACAACACCGACAACTACGACACCGCCTTCGTTTCGGTCTCGCACGACGGCGGCTTCACCTGGGACGCGCGGCCAATCCCGTGCAGCTTTGCCTCGACGCCCGCCAGCCCCGACCCGACCCAACGAGGCCTGGACCACAACTTCCCCAACGTCTCGGTCGATCCGGCCGGGAACCTGTGGGCCTCGTGGTCAGACGACCGCAACGTGTTCACCGCGGTGTCGGCCGACCACGGCTCGACCTGGGCCTGCTCGGGGCCGGTGAGCACCAACACCGCCCAGGCGATCTTCCCCTGGCTGGTAGCCACCTCGGCGGGGGTCGATCTCGTCTACTACGGCTCCCCCACCGCGCCCAACTCGCCCCAACCGCAGACGTTCTCCGTCTACTTCGCCCAGAACCCGAGCGCCAGCACCGGCGGCTGGGCCACCCCCCAGCAACTGACCGCGGTGCACAAGGGCCCGGTGTGCGAGAGCGGCGTCACCTGCACCGACGGCCGTCAGCTGCTCGACGACTTCGGCGTCGACACCGATCAGTCGGGGTGGGCGCACATCGCCTTCACCTCAGACGCCGACGACCAGTTCAAGTTCTCTCCCGGCGGACCAAACTCGGCCACCGGCTACGCGGTGCAGACCGGCGGCACGCCGGTCGGCGCTCCCAACTAGCGCTCGCCGCTCCCGCCATGGGCGAGGTACGAGTCGAGCGGCGCGGAACGGTGCTGCTGGCCACGCTGGAAAACCCGCCGCACGGGCTGATGGACTCTGGCATCGTCGACGGCCTGGCGTCCCTGGTAACGCGGGCCGATGAAGACGATGGCGTCGGCGCCGTCGTGCTCACCGGAGCACACCCCGAGCGCTTCGTCGCCCACTATGACGTGGGCGAGCTGCTGGCCGCCGCCCGCGGCGGTCCTTCCGTCGGGCGTCGTGCCGCCGGCGCCTCGCTGCGCGTGGTCGGCACGCTGCGCCGCGTCCGGGGCGTCGAACGGGCGCTGGCGCGCACCCCGGCGGCGGGCCTGGCGGCGCTCGAGCGCTTCCACGAGACGTTCCTGGCCATGAACCGCAGCGGCGCGGTGTTCGTCGCGGCGCTAAACGGATCGGCGATGGGCGGCGGGTGCGAGCTGGCGCTGGCCTGCGACCTCCGCCTGATGGCCGAAGGCGACTTCGGCGTCGGCCAGCCCGAGATCCTGTTCGGCTTTCCCCCCGGCGGGGGCGGCACCCAGCGGCTGGCCCGGTTGCTGGGCAGCGCGCGCGCGCTGCGCCTCGTCCTCGACGGCGGGCCCCTGTCGCCGACCGAGGCGCTGGAGCTGGGCCTGGTCGACGAGCTGGTAAGCGGTGACCGGCTGATCGAACGGGCGCTGGCGGTCGCCGAGCGGCTCGGCGCCCGGCCCAAGGCCGGGGTCGCCGCCTGCAAGCGCGCGGTCTACGAGGGCGGGTCGCTCGGCCTCGCCGACGGGCTGCGGCTCGAGGCCGCGGAGTTCTTGGCCGCGCTTGGCACGCCGGCGGCCGTGGAGGCGATGGCCGCCTACCAGGACGAGCTGCAGCGCAGCGGAGAGCTGCCCGGCTATGACCGCGCGGCGCTCGAGCGGGCGCTCGAGCGCGGTCGCTTCCAGGCGTAAGCCGCCGCCTTCCTAGGCTCCGCGTCCAACGACCGGCCTCGCGCCTGGGCGGGTGCCATGCTTGCCTCATGGCTCAGGCGAGCGCCCTGGATACGACCTCGCTGAGCGAGCTCGAGCGCCGGGTCGTCAGCCGGTTCGCCGAAACCGTTCAAGACGAGCTCGGCGCAGACCTGCACGGCGCCTGGCTGTACGGCTCGCGCGCCCGAGGAGAGCCGCGCAAGGAGGAATCGGACGTCGACCTGCTCGTCATCACGCGCGCTGGCACCGACCACCGGCAACGCCTCTATCGGCTCCTTGACGACGTCGCGATGGCAGAGGGCGCCAGCCCCCCGTTCTTCTCCGTGCACGTCCACGACGAGACCTGGCTCGCCCAGCGGGGCGAGATCCGCTCCTTCTACATCGCCGAGGTAGACCGCGACAAGGTCGTGCTCGCCGGCGAGCCATGAGCCCTCGCTCCGAGGAGTTCATGGCCAGCGCCCGAGCACGCTTGGCCTCGGCGCGCGCGGCGCTCGACGTAGACCCGGCGGGCGCGACGAGCCTCGCCTATTACTCGATGCTCTACGCCGCCCGCGCCGAGCTGAGCGAGCAAGACCAGTACGCAAAGACGCACGCCGGCACCTGGCGCCTGTTCCACGCCCTGTTCGTCACGCCTGGGACTTTCGACGCCGAGCTATATCCAGAGCGACCGACCTCCAGAAGGCTCGCGAGGCCGCCGACTACGAGGCCGCCATGCCGTCCGAGGCCGAGGCCCGCGAAGCGCTCGAGCACGCCGAGCGCTTCGTCGCGGGGGTACAGGAGATGCTCGAGGCCTGAGCCCGAGTTCCTGACCCGAGCCCCCGGGACCAAGCCGCCGTTAGGAGGTCTTGGTTCCTCCGGGGCACAGTCCGCTGGCGCTCGCGCCGGTGCCCTCGGTGGCCTGCATCAGCAGCTCGACGTTGGGCTGGTCGATGCCGGTGAACTGGGAGCCGTTGCCGGTGCCGTTGTGCTTGGAGAACAGGTCGGTCGTCCACCCCGGCTGGGGGCTGGAGAACACCTGGAACGGCACGCCGCTGGGGTAGTAGGTGGGGTCAAACCCGCCCTCGGTGTTGAACCCCAGATAGTCGCCCTTGTGCACGCAGAAGTTGGTCGGGAGGAACTGGTTGATCTGGTTGGGATCGCCCGTGGTGGGCAGGTTGAACGGCTGGCTTGAGTGGTCGACGATCACTGACCCGTCGGGCTGGGGCCGCAGATCCTGCAGGTGGAAGGTGGTCAGCGGTCCCGGGTCGCCGGGCTTGCCGCTGGGGTTGGCCTTGCCCTTGATCTTGAACGACAGGATCTGCCCGTCGGCGGGCACCGAGATCGACGGTGCGTCGCGCGTCGCGCGGGCCAGGCCGTGGGCCTTTAGCCACGCCACCCAGTCCTGGGCCAGGCTGACGAAGTAGGTCGCCGAGTCGCTCAGGTCGCTGCCGACCGGAAACGTCCCCGGCGGCACCGGCGCGATCGCCGGCGGCGGCGCCTTTGGCTTGCAGTGCTTGGCGTAGTAGGCCTGGGCGTCCTTGAGCCATTTTTGAAGGGGAGGGATGCTCCAGTCACGGATGTAGGTGATCTGATCATCCTCGGGACTCATAGGGAATGGATGAGGGTTTTTGGCTTGTAGCGCCGCCAGTTCGGCTTCCAGCTCCGCTACCACCGCTTGCGTCTTGTCGATCAGCTCTTTGAGATTTCCACACGACACTGGGCCGAGGTCCCTGGGCAGGACCAGACCGGCGACTTCGAGCGTGAGTGCTCTCTCGAGCTGTAGGGCGGCGCCGAGCAGGGACTCCGATTTGTACGCGCGCGGCTTGCGGCGCTTGCCCCCCAGGATCACCGCGCGCACCTCGACGCGCCGGGCGCTCGCCAGGCTTCGACCCGAGGCGAAGAACTCGACCGTCGCCCCCTCGCGCACCACCGCCACCGTTAGCCCGGGGCTGGCGACGGTCTTTGCCGCCGCGAGCGCCCCAGTTGCGTAGACGACCACCGGAGTCGGACCGGAGGCCTTCTTCTTGCGCTTGCGCCGCGCGGCCGAGCGCGCGCGCTTGCCCCGGTGCTTCTTCTTCTTGGGGGCCTTCTTGGCCGGCGCGCCGTAGGCCAGGACCGCCACCGCGGCCTTGGCCAGGTGACCGGTGCCGAGCAGGCTGGAGACGTCCCCGCCGAACGTCGCCGTCACGTGGAGGCTCTGGCCGCCGCGCTCGACGCAGATGCGCTTAAGCGTCATTGCCTGCTGCTCGCCGGCGCTCAGGCTCAGGCCCTTTACGTTGAGACGGGCGTGGACGTCGCTACAGGTCTCGGCCGCCGAGGCGGCGCCCGGCAGCGCGAGCCCGATAAGACCTACGGCCAGGCAGGTAGCGCTCCATCGCTTCATTCCCCGTGGCCTTCCTTGGTCGCGCCGCGTGCCGCGGGCGCAGTAGGCGCACAGCAGTGCCTGCCTTGGAGCTTGGCCATACCCACTTGTCGGCAAACGGGGCCGGCGACCTTGAATCTCAGCCGGCGACCTGGAATCTCAGCCCGGACGCTCGGTGACCCGCATCAGCAGCTCGACGTCGGGGTGGTGGGTCGGGGTCCAGGTGGTGCCGGCGTCGAAGGTGGGACCGGCCATCGAGAAGGTGTCGGTGACCGAGCCCGGCACCCGCCCGAACACCGCGAACCGCCCGCCGCGCGCGTCGAGCGTCACCACGTCGCCCTTCTTTAGCTTGCAGCAGGGAAAGCTCGTCTTGCTCATGTCGTAGGTGTAGGTACCCGGGGTCCCCGGCAGGGTGAACGGGGGATTGGTGGTGGTTATCACCACCAGGCGCCCGTCGGGCTGGGGTCGGGCCACCGAGAAGCGGATCGGCTCAGAGCCTCCGGGGCCGGGCATGTCGCCCGAGACGGCGTTGCCCTTGACGGTGATCTGGGTGACGGTGCCGTCGGCCGGCGCCGTCGCGCTGGCGATGTAGCCCCGCGCCTGGGCGCCGCGCAGGCGCGGCTTGGCGGCGACCGTGTTGGGGATGTAGGCCACGTCGGCGAAGAAGTCGCCCAGCGCGGCGAACGGGTCCTCGGCCAGGTCGCTGCCGAAGTCCTCGGTCTCGACCACCGGTCCGCCCTCGGGCATGCGCCCTGACTCGTCGAGCACCTGCGGGGTGGCCGTCCCCTTCTGGGCGATGAAGTTGTTCTCGCCCTCGTGGGCGAAGGCGACCACCAGGGCCTTGGCCAGGTCGTCTCCCGTGGTGGCGCGGTCGGCGTCGGAGTGGGCCCAGAAGTCCAGGCCGCGCAGGATCCCGTTGATGAACGGCTGGGCCAGGTTGGGGTTGGTGGTGTGATCCTCGAGCATGACCGCCGGGTTGTAGGTGATCACCCCGGCCTTCTGGGAGCCGGTGGGGAACATGAAGTGCTGCCCGTCGTCGTAGGTGGCGGGAACGGCGCCGAAGCCGAACTGGTCGGACCTTGACCCCGTGGCGATGAAGCGCAGGTTGGGCACGTCGAAGAGCTGCATCCAGCGGCCCGAGAAGCACGAGTCCACCACCAGCTTGAACCCGACGTGGCGGTGCTTCTTCATGATCTTGCGCACCGCCTCGGAGTCCAGGTAGTCGCTTCTGACGATGTCCTTGCCCTGCGAGTCCTTGCCCGCGCTGTACTGCAGGCCCACCTGGGCGAACCCCGACTCGGGGACCGCCTGGCCGGTGTTGGGGTCCTTGTAGTTGGAGCCCACGGCGGGAAAGCCGTGGCCGGCGATCACGATCAGCACGTCGCGACAGCCGTGGCGGATCTGGTAATTGACCTCGGCGTCCAGCGCGATGCCGTCCTTGGCGTCGTAGTGGGACAGGTGAAGCTCGCGCGCCACCTGGGCGATGAGCTTGAAGGACCCCCCGAAGAGCGGGTCCACGCGGTCGCCGATCGTGATCACGCACGAGCCGGTGAGGTTGGGCGGCGCGGCGAGCGCGGCGGCGGCCAGCGGTGGCGCGCGCGTCCGCGAGGCCGTGGTCGCCGCCGCCCTGCCGGCGCCCGCGGGGGGGAAGTTGGCGAACACGCGAAAGCCGCCCGACCCGTAGGCCCGCGGGGAGCGCAGGAATGCGGCGAGCCGCCCGTTGACCAGCGGAAACAGGCTCTCGGCCTGGCGGCGGAGCACCCGTCCCGTGCGGTCGTCGATGAGCAGCAGGATGCTCGGGTGCTGAAACTCGCCGTAGGGCAGCAGGTCCTCCCAGAACAGCCATGCCCGGCGCGGCAGGCGGGCGTTGGCCACGCGCGTGATCGCCTTCAGGCCAAAGCGCGTGCGCTTGAACTTGGTCTTCTTGCGCGTGGTGGGTCCCGGCCCCGCCTCCATCACCCGGGTGCCCTTGGCCAGCGACCGCGGCAGCCCGAACAGGACCACCGGGCGCCGGAGCTTGGCCGTCCCCAGCACGCGCAGGGCCACCCGGTTGGCGCGCTGGCGCGAGATCGCCTGGGCAGACGGCGGCGCCCCTAGCCCGACGGTCAGGGCGGCAGTTGCGGCGAGCGCGGCGATGAGCGCCGGGATCGAGGGCGGGGTCCGGATCGCTTTGCCTGTGGGGATCGCGTCGCCTTCCTTGGCCAAACCGAGTCTCCGTGAGCCGTCGGGCGCACAGTAGCGCGCCTCACCGGTGCGCCAGCTACAGCGCCCGCACGTCGGCGCCCTGGGGCTCAAACGGCGTGCGCACCACCTGGGCCCAGCCCTCGACTCTTGCGCGCAGGGCGCGGACCACGTGGCCGGTCTGCTCGTAGTGGCACCAGAAGAGCACGCTGGGTCCGGCGCCGGAGATCGTCGCCCCCAGCGCCCCGAGCTCCGCCGCCCCGTCGGCCAGCTCGCGCGAGCGGGGGTAGAGCTCGGCCCGGTAGGGCTCGTGCAGGCGGTCGCGAAGCCCCCGCGCCACCAGGTCCCAGTCGCCGCGCGCCAGCCCGAGCATCAGCAGCGCCGCGTGGCCGGCGTTGAACGCGGCGTCGGCGAGCGGCACCTCGGCGGGCAGCACATCGCGCGCTTGGGTGGTGGAGAGGGCGTCGGCGGGCACCACCACCACCGCCTCCAGCCCGGCCGGGGGATCGAGGCGCACCGCCCGGCCGTCGGCGCATACCACGAAGCCACCCAGCAGCGCGGCGGCGACGTTGTCGGGGTGGCCTTCGAGCTCGGTGGCCAGCGCGAGCAGGTCGGCGTCGAGCTCGAACAGGTGGTCGGCCGCCATCAGGCCGGCGACGATCGCCGCTCCGCTGGACCCCAGCCCCCCGGCCAGGGGGATCGAAGACCCGATCCGGAACTCGAACGCATCCGGGTCGGCGAGCCGCTGGAACGCCCGCACGCACAGGTTCGAACGATCATGGGGCAGGTCCAGGTCGCTGACCACCGCAAAGCGCCCGGTCTCCACCACCTCGAGCTCCAGGTGCAGCGCGAGCGCCGCGGCCAGGGAGTCGAACCCCGGCCCCAGGTTGGCCGAGGACGCCGGCACCCGCACCAGGCGACGGCGCTCCATCAGCTCCTTGCCTTCGCGCGGTCCATCAGCCCAGCACCGCCCCCTCGACGGCGGCCAGGGAAGAGTCGCAGGGGACCACCGCGCCGGCGTGGGCCAGCGCGGTCTGGGGGTCCTTGAGGCCGTGGCCGGTGAGCACGCACACCACCCGCGGCCCGGACGCGCCGCCGTCCGCCGCGGCACCCGAAGCGCTCGGCTCTAGCCCCAGGAGGTCGGGACCGTGGGCGAGCAGCCCGGCCACCGACGCCGCCGAGGCCGGCTCGCAGAACACGCCTTCCTCCACCGCCAGCAGGCGGTAGGCGTCGAGGATGCGGGCGTCGGAGACGGCCCTGATCGCCCCGCGCGAGGCGGTCATGGCGTCCATCGCCTCCTCCCAGCGCGCCGGGTTGCCGATGCGGATCGCGCTGGCCACCGTCTCGGGCTCGGCGATCGGCGCGCCGTGGACCAGCGGCGCCGCCCCGGCGGCCTGAAAGCCGAGCAGGCGCGGCGCCGCGCCGGCCTGGGAAAAGCCCCGCCAGTACGCGGTCACGTTGCCCGCGTTGCCCACCGGGATGCACAGCGCGTCGAGCTGATCGGGCATTTCGTCGAGCAGCTCGAAGGCGGCCGTCTTCTGGCCCTCGAGGCGAAACTCGTTGAGCGAGTTGACCAGCGCCATCGGATGGCGGTCGACCAGCTCGCGCACCAGCGCCAGCGCCTGGTCGAAGTTGCCCCGCAGGGCGATAACCCGCGCGCCGTGCATCAGCGCCTGGGCGAGCTTGCCGGTGGCGATCTTGCCCTCGGGCACGATCACCGCGCCGCGCAGGCCGGCCCGCGCCGCGTAGGCCGCGGCGCTGGCCGCGGTGTTGCCCGTCGAGGCGCAGATCACCGCCTCGGCCCCTTCGCGCACCGCGGCCGACACGGCGCAGGTCATCCCCCGATCCTTGAACGAGCCGGTCGGGTTGGCCCCCTCGAGCTTGAGGTAGACCTCGGCCCCGGCGCGCGCCGACAGCCGCGGCGCAAGGACCAACGGCGTCGAGCCCTCGCCCAGCGACACCACCGGGTCATCGGCCCCGAAGGGCAGCCGCTCGCGGTAGCGCTCGATCACGCCCGGCCCGGCGCCCCCCGGGGCGCCGGACCCCCGGCCGGAGGGCGAAGGCCCGGAGGCCCTCATACGAACTCCTCCTCGAGCACCCGGATCGCGCGGGGGCCCGAGCGCACGAAGTCCAGGCCCCGGATGAGGTCACAGGCGGCCACCAGGCGCGACTCGAGCAGGGGGTGGATCACCATCACCAGGCGGGCGTCGTCGCCCAGCCCCTTCTGGATCACCGACTTGATCGAGGCCCCCTGCAGGCCGAGCACCTGGGCGATCTGGGCCAGCACGCCGGGCCGGTCGGCCACCTCCATGTGCAGGTAGAACGCCGACTCGACGTCGGTGACCACCTCGAGCTGCGGGGGCGCCGGCTCGGGGGTGGGGGGCGGTGCCAGCAGCACGCTGACCAGGTCGCCGAGCACCGCGCTGGCCGTCTGGGGCCCGCCGGCGCCGGGACCGGACATGGTGATCTCGGTGATCGCCGGGGACTCGACGGTGACCGCGTTATAGGGCCCGGCCACCGAGGCCAGGGGGTGCCCGGCGTAGAGGAAGACCGGGTGCACGCGCACCGAGATCCCCTCCCCTACCCGCTCGGCGGTGCCCACCAGCTTGAGCCCCAGCCCCAGCTCCTGGGCGTACTCGATGTCGTCTGAGGTCAGGTGCTCGATCCCCTCATAGGGGACCTGCTCCAGGCGCACCGGGGCGCCGAAGGCCAGCCGGGCCAGGATCGCCATCTTGGCCGCGGCGTCCTTGCCCGAGACATCCTCGGTGGGGTCGGCCTCGGCGTAGCCCAGGCGCTGGGCCGCGGCCAGGGCGTCGGCGTAGGAGCAGCCGGTGCGCGCCATCTCGGACAGGATGTAGTTGGTGGTCCCGTTGACGATCCCGTGGATGCGCTCCACCCGCGCGGCGGCCAGGGACTCGGCCAGGACGCGGATCACCGGCACCACTCCGGCCACCGCCGCCTCGAAGCGCAGCTGGGCGCCGCCCTCGCGGGCGGCGGCGAGCAGCTCGTCGCCATGCTGGGAGAGCAGCTGCTTGTTGGCGGTGACCACCGAACGGCCGGAGCGCAGGGCCGCCAGCACGTATTCGCGCGCCGGCTCGATCCCGCCCATCAGCTCGACGACCACCTGCGAGCGCTCGAGGATGTCCTCAAAGCTCCCGTCCGAGGTGGTGAGCACGCCGGCGATCTGGGGCGCGCGCCCGGTCACCGAGCGCACCTCCTCGGCGCGCTCGTCCAGCAGCTGGGCGAACGCGGAGCCGACGGTGCCGTGGCCGAGCAGGCCGATGGCCACCGCCTCGCTCATGAGACGTCGCGGGCGCGCAGGTCGTCGTAGGTCTCGCGGCGCACGACCAGGCGGGCCTGTCCGTCGCGGCAGAAGACCATCGCCGGGCGCGGGACCCCGTTGTAGTTGTTGGCCATGGCCAGGCCGTAGGCGCCGGTGGCCGGCGTCACCACCACGTCGCCGACCTCGGGATCCTGGAGGGCGGCGTCGTGCACCAGCACGTCGCCCGACTCGCAGTGCTTGCCCACCAGGCGGCAGGGCACCGAGTCGCCGAAGCGGTCGGCCACCTGGGCCTCGTAGCGCGCGCCGTAGAGCATCGGGCGCAGGTTGTCGGACATGCCCCCGTCGACCGCCACCCACACCGACACGTTGCGCTTGACCGATACCACGGTGTAGAGCGTGGCGCAGGCGTTGGCCACCAGCGAGCGGCCGGGCTCGACGATGATGCGCTTGCCCGGCCCCAGCGCCGACTGCACCGCCTCGACCAGGGCGGCCACGTAGTCCTCGACCGCGGGCGGGTGCTCGCCGGCGCCGTAGGCCACTCCCAGCCCGCCCCCCAGGTCATAGACATCGAAACTCCCCAGCGGGGCGATGGCCGCCACCGCCGCCACGAACGGCTCGAGCTCCATCAGCTGCGAGCCCACGTGCACGTGCAGACCGAGCAGTCGCAGGCCCCCGATCGCGTCGATGCGCTCGATCGCCCGCGCGGCGTCGTCGATACCCAGCCCGAACTTCGAGTCGGCCTGGCCGGTGGAGATCGAGGCGTGCGTGCCGGGGCGCACCCCGGGGGTGACGCGCACCAGCACGTCCTGGCCTTCGTGGGCGGCGGCGGGGCCGGCGGGGGCGCCGGAGGCGGCGGAGGTCAGGCGCTCGAGTCGGTCGATGTCGTCGAAGTTGTCGACCACCACCAAGCCCGCGCCGGAGCCCAGGGCGAGTTCGAGCTCCTCCTCGGTGCGGGCGTTTCCGTGCACGATCAGGCGCTCGGGCGAAAACCCGGCCCCCAGCGCCAGCTGGAGCTCTCCGGCCGAGGCCACGTCGCACCACAGGCCCTCGCCGGCGAAGACCTCGAGCACCGCGGTGCAGGCGTTGGCCTTGGCGCCGTAGGCCACGACGAAGTCGTCGTGGCGGGCACGGAAGGCGTCCAGGTAGGAGCGCGCGCGGGCGCGCAGGTCTTCCTCGGCCACCGCGTAGAGCGGGGTGCCGAACTCGCGCGCCAGCTCGATCGCGTCACAGCCGCCGATCTGTAGGCGGCCGCGCTCGTCCAGCCGGCTGTGCTGGGGAAAGGCGGGCGAGAGGCGCTCGGTGGAGAGCATCAGCCGGATTATGGTGGTCCGCCCGCGCCCGTCCCGGGAGGTCTCGTGCGCGGCGATGCGATGATCGCGGGGTGCGCGCGCGCCGCCCGGTCCCCGATGCGCCCACCGAGCTGGGGGAGCGCGACGGCCTGTCCTACGCGCTCTATCTGCCCGCGCAGGCGCCGCAGGGCAGCGTGCTGATCGTGCACGGGGCCGGCTCGTGCAAGGAGAGCCACTTCGACTTCGCGCGCGCGGCGCGCGCGCACGGCCTGGCGGCCCTGGCGCTCGATCTGCCCGGGCACGGAGAGAGTAAGGGGCCCCTGACCGGGGACGTGCTCGACGACCTGCGCCTCGCCGCCGCGATCCTGCCCCCGGGCCCGCTGGCGCTGCGGGGGTCGAGCATGGGCGGCTATTTGGCGCTGGTGGCCGCGGGCCCATTGGGGGCGGCGGCGGTGGTGGCGATCTGCCCGGCGGGCTCGGAGCACCTGCTGCGCGGGCTGCGTTCGGGGACGCTGGACTTCGCGGCCGAGCCCGAGTCGCTGGAGCAGTTCTTGGCCGCCCACGATCCCCTGGACGCGGTGGCGAAGCTGCACGCCCCGCTATTGCTGCTTCACGCCGAGGGCGACGAGCGGATTCCCTACGAGCACTCGGTCGCCCTGCACGACGCGGCGATCGCCGACCCCAAGCGGTTGATCGTCGTCCCCGGCGGACACCACCGCACGGTCCAGCACGACCCCGAGCTGCAGGCGGTGGCGCTGCGCTTCCTTCAGCGCGCGCTCGCCTGAGGCGGCGGCCGCCCCTCGGTAGCGCCGCCCGCCAGCGGCCCGTCAGGGCCGGTCAGTGGCCGCCGAGCGCACCACCCGCGGCTTGTCCCGCGCCGGTGGCCGTCTCCTGCGCGCGCGCGCTGGCGCCCGACGCCGCCTGGCCGGCGGGTGGGCTGACGCCGCCGACGGCGCCGCCGGCGGTGCTGGTGATGCCCGAGAGAGCTTGGCCGGCCGTCGTCGTGGCCTGCGCCGTGGTGTGGACCACGGGGTCGAGCACGCTCGGCGGCTGGGTGCCCGGGCAGGCGCAGGGCGGCGGGCCGCCCGATCCCTTGCCCGACGGGTTGCCGCTCGCGCTCCCCTGGATGCCGCCGCCGGTGGGGCCGCCGCCGGCGTTGGGCCCGCCGCCTGGGGGACCCCCGCCGCCGGGGGTGGGCGCCCCGCCCGCGGCGCCGCCGGGGACGCCGGCGGCGATCGCCGCCGGGGCCACGACCAGCGGGGCGGCCGCCGGGGGAGCGACGCGCAGCGCTCCGCCACCCAGCGGCTGGACGGCCAGGGCGCTGGCGTTGGCGGCCCGTGGGCCGCCGGGCCAGCGGTTGAAAGCGACCATGCCGGCGGTGGCCAAAAAGGTGCATCCGACCGCCGCCACGATCGAGGCCGCGGCGCCTAGCGCGGCGAAAAACGAACGATGCATGCGCATCCGTTAGTACCCCTACTCGTCGTGTCGGCAGCCAGGGGCTCGAGCTTGAGAGCGCCCGCCCAAAGCTGGCGCGTAGGCGCTCCTGACCCCGGGCCGGGGCCTGCGCGGGGCCCGTGTAGGGGCCCGTGTAGGGCCTACTCGGCCTCGCGCGCCGCGAGGCTGGGGTGCCCCGGACCGGGCCAGGGCGAGAGCGCGAGCACCAGCCGGGCGTCCTCGACGGCGCGGACCTCGTGGCGTTCGGCCGGCGCGAAATGGGCCAGGGCCGGGGCCCGCAGGCGCGAGCTCTCGGATCCGGCCGAGACCTCGAGCTCGCCCGAGACGACGAAGGCCAGCGCGTGCTCGTGCACCTGGTGCTCGGTGAGCGCCTCGCCGGCGGGCAGCTCGATGAGGATGATCCGGCTGGCGCCGTCATCGGAGCGCAGCACCTCGGGCTGGCGAAACTTGGCCGAGACCGCGTCCAGTTGCCAGGACTCCATCGCGCCGGATCATAGGGCCCGGGGTGGGCGCGCGCAGCTGTCCCAGCGCGCGAACCGCGGTCAGTCCTTGCACTCCTCGCACGCCCCGTGCAGGACGATCTCGTGCTCGGAGACCTCGATCGGCACTCGGCGGCTGAGCTTGGTGATTGCCTCCTCCAGGCCGCGGTCCGTGAACGGCATGATCACCCCGCAGCTGTCGCACACCAGATGATGGTGGTGCCCGGCGCCGGTGCGAAGCGGCTCATAGCGAGCCATAGCCTGGCCGACCTCGACCTTCTGCACCAAGCCCAGGCGCTCGAGCTCGTCGAGGATGCGGTAAATGCTGGCCCGAGCCACGCGGCGCTCGCTGGTCCGCAACGCGTCCTCGATCTCCAGCGCCGACAGCGCGCAGCGCTGGGAGTCCAGCAGCTCGAGCAGCGCCCGGCGCGCTCCCCCACTGCGATGCCCGCTGGCCGCGAGCACCTGTAGTGCGCCGTCGACCCAGCTGGCTGTCCGCTCGGCGGCCACGCGCCCAGTCTAGGTCGCCGCCGAGATGGCGCCGGGGCGGCGGACGGTGAGCAGCCAGGTCAATCCGTAGCCCCCGACCGCGACGGCGATGACCGCCGAGCTGGGGGGCACGGTGGGCACCGCGTAGCTGAGCGCCAGGCCGGCCCAGGTGGCCAGCACGGCGAGCGCCGCCGAGAGCGCGAGCGCGCGGTATGGGTTCGGCGTGATCCGCATGGCGGCGCCCGCGGGCGCGGCGAGCAGGCCGAGCAGCAGCAGCGCCCCGACCGCCTGGGTCGCCTCGGCCGCGACGACGCCCAGGAGCGCCAGGAACAGGACGCCCAGCGCGCGGACGGGAACGCCGCGGGCGGCGGCGATCGCGGGGTCGAGGCTCGAGAACAGCAGCGGCCGCGCCACGAGCAGGCAGGTCGCGACCACCCCCAGGCCGATCGCCGCCGCCAGGCGGGCGTCGGACGGGCTCAGCCCGAAGATCGAGCCGAACAGGGCGCGCGCCCCGAGCAGACCGTTGCCGCCCCCGTTGGCGGCATACAGCCCCAGGAAGAAGAGCCCGAGCCCGAGGATCCACGCGAACACCACGCCGATGGCGACGTCATCGGGGCGGGCCCGCTCGCCCAGGCCCGCGATCACGACCCCGAGCAGGACGGTGCCGGCGAACAGCCCGATGCGAGTATCGACCCCCGCGGCGGCGGCGGCGAGCGCTCCGGTGAACGCGACGTGGCTGAGCGCGTCTCCGGCGAAGACCTGCGCGCGCAATACGACGAAGTAGCCGACGAGCCCGCACGCGAGGGCGGTGAACGTGCCCGCCAGCAACGCATTGCGTATGAACTCGTGGGCGAGCATCAGGCGGCCGCGGCCCCCTCAGACGGCGGGTGCGCCACGCGGCGGCGCCGCCACGCCGGTGGGCGGGCCACCAGCGCGCGGGCGGCGCGCGCCAGCACGTAGAAGCTCGTCGCGACGGTGGTGATGAAAAAGCCGATGGGATAGTCGGTGGCGTAGGCGAGGGCCACTCCCAGCCAAACCGTCACGATCCCGAGCGCGACGCCCAGCGCGAGGCCGACGCCGACCCGCGGCGTCACCAGCTGGGCCGTCGCCGCCGGGGCGACGAGCAGCGCAAACACCAACAGCACGCCGGTGATCTGGGCGGTGGCCGCCACGGCGAGCCCCAGCGCGAGCAGGAACGCCACCCCCAGCCCGCGGGTCGGGACGCCGCTGGCCCCGGCCACGGCGCCGTCGACGGAGGCGAACAGCAGAGGCCGTCCGACGACGGCGAAGAAGGCCAGCGATCCTGCGGCGACTCCCGCCAGCGCGAGCACCTGGCCGCTGGTGATGCCCAGGTAGCTGCCGAACAGGACGCTCTCATAGGACGCGAGCACCCCGCGGTAGAGGCTCAGGAAGAGAAAGCCGCAGGCGAGGCCCAGGGCCTGGACCGCCCCGGTGACGGCGGACTCCTCCCCGCGCCCGCGCGCGCCGCCGGCGCCCGCCGCCGCACCGATGACCAGAGCCCCGGCGCCGCAGAAGGCGAAATAGCCGAGCGCCGCGGGCAGGCCGACGAGCAGCGCGCCCGTCGCGCCCGGGAAGGCCATGAGCGACAGGCTGTGGCCGGCGAAGCTCTCGCGGCGAAGCGTCATGAACCAGCCGACGACCCCGGCCATCACGGCCACGATCGTGCCGGCCTCGAGCGCGTTGACCAGGAACGGAAACGCCGTCAGCTGATCGAAGTCGAAGGCCGGGTCCAGCGACAGGTGAGCGGCGACGACGCTATGCATGCTCGTGGCGGTCGCTGTGGTGCGCCGGCGCCTCCGGCAGTCCGACCACCACGAGCCGGCCGTCGGAGGCCTGTAGCACCTCGATCGGGACGCCGTACAGCCGGCTGAGCGTCTCGGAGTTGATCACCTCCCGGGGCGCTCCGACCACGGCGCGCCCGGCGCCGAAGTAGACGACCTGGTCCAGGTAGGAGAGCAGCGGGTTGACGTCGTGCGCCACCAGCAGGATCGTCACCCCGTCCTGGCGGCAGATGCGCTGCAGGAGCGCCGCCACCGCGGTCTGGTTGGGCAGATCGAGGCTGTCGAGCGGCTCGTCGAGCGCCAGCAGGCGCGGTCGGCTGACCAGCGCCTGGGCGATCAGCACCCGTTGCTGCTCGCCGCCCGACAGCTCGCCGATCGGGCGCGTCGCATAGTCGTCGGCTCCCACCAGCCGAAGGACCTCGTCGACGCGTTCGGCACCCCGGCGACGAAGCGGCAGGCCCCAGCGCGCGCCGTCGAGGCCCAGGCGCACCAGGTCGATGCCGCGGATGCGGACCGCGGCATCGAACTGCCGGCGCTGGGGCAGGTAGCCGATCTGGCGGTTGAGCGCTCCCGGCGAGCTCCCGTGCACGGACGCGCTGCCCGCGGTCACAGGCAGCTCGCCGAGCAGCACCCGCAGCAGCGTCGTCTTGCCCGCGCCGTTGGGGCCCAGGATCGCCGCAAACGCGCCGGGCGCGATATCCAGGCTCACCCCGCTCCACACGGTCTGCCCACCCATGCGCGCCTCCGCGCCCTCCAGGCACAAGGCGGAGGCTTTTGAGGGGTAGCGGCGGCCAGCCGACCCGGCCTCGATCCGCCCGCCCGCGCCGGGCGTGGGCCCCGGCGCCTGCTCGGTGGGCGCCGGTTGCCCCGCGGGCGCCGTGCGCCCCGCGGGCGCCGTCTGCTCGGCGGGCGCTATCTGCCCGTCCCCTGGGCCAGGGCCCGCTGGAGGCCGGCGAGCTGATCGGCCTGCCATTGCTCGAACGTAGCCGACGGGGGGTCGAGCGTCTCGGTGATCGTGGCCACCGGGATGTGGCGCGCTTGGGCGAGCTGGTTGACGCGCTGGACGTCGGGCGTCGCGTTCTGGCTGTTGTAGACCCAGACCTTGATCTGACCGCCTTGGGCCTGGTTGTCGACGGTCTGCTTGTCCTGGGCGGTGACCTCCGTACCCTCGGAGATCGCCTTGGCGAAGCTGTAGGGGGTCAGCAGCTCCAGGCCCAGATCGCGCCCCAGCGGCTCGAAGATGCTCTCGCTGTAGCCGACCGGGGTGCCCGCGTAGCGGCGCTTGATGTGCGCGCGCAGCGCGTCGTAGCGCGCGAGGGCCTGGTTCTCGAAACGCTGGCGCTGCTGGTCGAAATAGGCGGCGTCGCCGGGGTCGAGCCGCTGGTAGTCGGAGACGATCTGGGCGACGACGCGCCGCACGCTCGCCGGCGAGTACCACTGGTGGGGGTTGTCATCGGCCTTGAGCCCGAGCAGGTCGCCGACATTGAGCACGACGCGGGCGCTGTCGGGATTGGCGCTGATCAGCTTCGGGGCCCACCTGTCGTAGCCAACGCCGTTGACGATCGCCATCTTCGAGCGCGCGAGCGTGATCCCGTCCGAAGCGGTCGGCTCGTAGGAATGCGGGTCGGTCTTGGGGTTGACGATGACGCTCGTGACCCGCACCCGGTCGCCCCCGAGCTGGGCGGCGATGCTGCCCCAGAAGTTCTCCGCCGCGACCACCTGCAGCTTGCCCGCCGGGCCGCCCGAGGCGGCCCCCGAGCCGCACCCCGAGGCCGACAGCGCCAGCGCCGCCGGCACGGCCATGGCGAGGGTGAGGACAACCAGCGTGAACCGTCGGGCTCGAAGAGACGATCGTGACATCAGCCCCGTCAGGGTCGGAGACGTTCTTGGCGCAAAGGCTCCAGCCTGGGCCTGCGGCCGCGCGGAGGCTATCACGAGACTGGGTCTTATTCCTAGTCGCTTATTCCCGACGCCCTCTCCCCCGTCCGGTCCGCGGACCGACGCAGCGCGCCAGGAGGGCCCTGGGCCCCGGGACTCATCAGGAGGAGGGGCGGAGGCCGACGCTCAGGCCGCCGGCGCGCAGCGCCCAGGCGATCGCCGCCGCCCCCACCACCACCAGCCCGACGCTCTCGAGCTGGGGCGCGGTGAGCCCGGCCAGGACCTCCTTGTTGCGGCGGATGAACTCGACCAGCAGGCGCTCGAGTCCCGAGAGCACCAGGTACAGGGCGAACACGCCACCCGGGCGCAGGCGGTCGCGCAGCCGCCACAGCACCCACGCCACCAGTCCCATGGCCAGCGTCTCGTAGATCGGCGTGGGTTGCACGCGCACGCCGGGCGGGGTGGGCACGGTGCCGTGGGGATAGCCCATCGCCCAGGGCAGGTGCGAGCGGATCCCGTAGTCGCCGTCGCCGGAGACCTGACAGCCGATGCGCCCGATGGCATAGCCCAGCGCCAGCATCGGCGCGGCCAGGTCGAGCAGCCCCAGGTTGAACAGGCCGCGCCAGCGCGCCCACGCCGCCACCGCCAGGGCGCCGCCGATCACCCCCCCGTACCACACCAGCCCCGAGCCGGAGAAGATGCTGCCGATCAGGTCGCCCTTGACCTGGTCGTAGTTCTGGACGATGTAGTAGCCGCGCGCGCCGACCAGGCCACCGACCAGCCCGGCGAAGATCATCTCGTAGGCCCAGTCCACGGGCCGTCCCAGCTCGCGCAGGCGCCGCGCCAGCACGGCGCCGGAGGCGAGGAAGCCCATGGCGAAGGCGACCCCGAAGGTCTTGATCGACAGCCCGAAGAGGTGGATCTCGGGCTTCACTGGCTCGGCGAGCCCTCCCGCGGGGGCCCCGGTGTTCCCGACAGCTCGGCGACGAGGAACGGCGGGCCGCGCCGGTCACCGCGCCGCCCGTGCACGGTGGAGGTGTCATCGGGCGAGGCGATCTCCATCGCCTCGAGCGGGGGGATGTCGTAGCAGTGGGGCAGCACCCGCCCCATCATGTCCTTCATCCACTCCTGGGGATTGCGCGGACGCCGCAACAGCGCGATCAGCTTGACCACGGGTGTGCAGGCTAGGCGACCGAGCGCGAGCTGCGGCTGCGGGCCCCGCTCGGGCGCGAGCCGCCGATCGAGGCCGAGCGCGAGCGCTGGTTTCCCCTGTGGGGGATCCCCGCTGGAGCGCCGCCGCTAGTCCGGGAGCAGCCCCTGGCCGGTGAACTCCTGCGCGGCCTCTTCGAGCGTGGTGTCGGCCGGGGGCAGGATCAGGTCCGAGCTGGAGAGGTGGTCGTCGTCCAGGGCCCGGCCGCGGTCGCGGACCAGCGCGATCATCTGCTCCAGCGCGGCGTGGAAGCGCTGCTGGTCGTGCGCCTCCACCGCCTCCACCGCCTCGTTGTCGAGGCGGTTTAGCTCGTCGCGGTGAGAGTCGTCGACCTCGAACTGACCCTCGGTGGCGATCCGCACGATCATGCGCCCGCTCCGCCCTGCTTGGCCGGCTGGCTCTCGCCGCCGCCGAGCTCGCCCTTGGCCTGCCCGGAGCCCAGCTCGGCCTTGAGCTTGGCCATCTCGTCGTCGACGGCGCTCTTGTCCGACAGCTGGGCCAGCTGTCGGTCGATGTCGTCCTGGCCGGGACCCAGCTGGGTGACGTCGTCGAATGTGCCCGCCTTCTCGAGCTCCTCGACCGCCGAGGCGCGGGCGCGCATGTTCTCGGTCTTGTCCTGGGCCCGCTGCATGGCCAGTCCCACGTCGGCCATTTGCTCGCCCACCCCGGTCGCCGCCTCGGAGATGTGCACCTGGGCCTCGGCCGCCGAGTACTGGGCCTTGATGACCTCCTTCTTGGTCCTGAACGCCTCGAGCTTGGCCCGCAGCTTCTGCTCGTTGTCGATCAGCTTCTCCTGCTGGGTCTCCAGCTCGGCGACCTGCTGGTCGAGCCCCTGGAGCGACTCCTGGGCCACCTGCTTGCGCGAGAGCGCTGCCCGGGCCAGGTCCTCCTGCCCGACGGACATCGCCTGACGCGCCTGGGTGTCGAGCTTGACCACCTGCTGCTGGAGCGTGCCCTCCTGCATCTGCAGACGCTTCTTGGCGGTCACCACGTCGGCGATGCCCTTCTTGACGTTCTGCAGCATCTCGAGCTGCTTCTCGTAGCTGTAGTCGAGGGTCTCGGCGGGGTCCTCCGCGCGATCCAGCAGCTTGGAGATCTTCGCCTTTACGACCGTCGACATGCGGCCGGCCAAGCCGGGCATCGCGGTCCTCCTTTACGAGCAGTCGGCTGAGTAGTCCCGCAAGCGTATCCGAGGCGCAAGGCGCCTCGGGCAGATCCGGCTAGGGTCCCGGCCGGTGCCCGGGGCTAGAGCCCGACGGGGTGGCGCTTGGCGTAGCCGCGGTTCGAGCGGCGCAGGCGCCGCCAGCGCGGCCCGGGCCCGCCGCGAGGGTCGTCGGCCTTGCTGGTGTCCAGGCGGATCCCCGCCACCACCATGTAGGCGTGGCCCGGGTTGGTGTAGATCGTCATCCAGTGGCCGTTACCGGCCTGGCCGAAGCCCTCGAACTCCGAGGAGTCCATCGGCGTGCGCAGAAGACCGCCGCCGTGCAGGGCGTAGGAGACGGTCCCCGAGCAGTCATAGCCGGAGGCGATGAACGCCCCGTGCCCGCCGCCGTAGACGTAGGGCCGGCCAACGATCTGGTTGGCCGCCCAGATCGCCTGCTGGACCGGTGCCGGCGCGTAGGAGGGGGCGTAGCCGTAGCCGTTGACGACCTTCGCCCGCCACCCCGGCACGGTCGGGTTAAGCGGCACGCCCGGGGCGGTGCCGTAGGCGGAGCCGCCGGTGGCCGAGGGGTCGCTGGAGGGCGTCGGCGAGGTCGCGCCGGTGCCGGAACCGCCCCCGCTCGGGGAGCTCGTGGACGAGCCGCCGCCGGGAGCGGCGGTCGCGCCACCCGAAGTGTCGGCCAGGGCAGGGGCCGCCGCAGATGCACAGCCGCACAGCACCAAGCTCATAACCGCCAGGGCTCGCGCCCCCATCAGCACAACCTCTTTCGTCGGCCTGCGGGGTTAGCTGACGGGCTAGCGCTGAAAGAGCCTGCGCTTCCTGCGGATTCACCGCGGGATTCGCCCCAACAACTTGGGTCCCCCGTTCCTCGGCTTCGTACCGAGGATTCGGCTTTGCGGCGCGCACCATAGCGAACTGCAAGGCGGATTGCGTGCATGGCGCCGCCCACCAGATAGGAACGCCTGTTCCCCCCCCATAAATTGGGGCCCTGCGGGCCCCGTTTTCCGCAAATTGCGGGGACTAGAGTTGGCGCGTCGGCGCCCGGCGCTCAGGGGTAGAGCTGCGCGCCCTGCTCGCCGTCGACCATCACCGGCGCACCCCCGTCGTCGGTGCCGGGCTCAGCGCCCGGCGCGGGCGGCCGACGCGTGCTCGTCGGCGGGCGCGGCGGCCGCCGAACGCACGGCGCGGCGGGCGCTGTCGGCGTCCACGCGGCCATTGGCGTCCGGGGCCGGCTCGGGCGGCGCCGGCGTTCGCGCGGCGCGGCGCTCGGCCGTCTGCATGCGGGCGATCACCAGCCGCTGGATCTCGGCCGTGCCCTCGAACAGCTGGTAGATCTTGGCGTCGCGGAACCATTTCTCCAGCGGGTGGTCGGTGAGCGACGCCTCGGGCCCCACCAGGTCCATCAGCGTCGTCGTGGCCCACATGGTGACGTCGCCGGCCTTGAGCTTTGACATCGACCCCTGGCCCCCGGTCATGGGCACGCCGTTGCGCCCCATCCAGGCGGCGCGGCGGACCAGCAGGCGCGCGGCGTCGATCTCGGTGGCCACGTCGGCCAGGACCTGCTGGACGCGCTGCTGCTCGAGCAGCGGGCCGTGCTCGTCGGAGCGCTCCTCGAGGTGATCGAGCGTCCACTCATACGCCGCCCGGGCGATCCCCAGGGCCGAGGCGCCGACCATCGGGCGCGTCACCTCGAAGGTGGCCAGCGCATTGGAAGAGCCGCCGCTGTGGCCCGAGCGGGCGCGCTCGAGCTTGGCTTCCAGCTTCGGCAGTCCTCCCAGCAGGTGATCGAGGGGGACGCGCGCATCCTCGAGTACCACCTCGGCGGTCTGCGAGGCGCGGATGCCGAGCTTGTCCTCCTTCTTTCCCATCGACAGGCCCGGCGTCCCCTTCTCGACGATAAACGAGGCCTGGCCGCGGTGGCCGAGCTTGGGGTCCACGGTGGCCACCACCACCGTGACGTCGGCGATCCCGCCGTTGGAGATGAAGACCTTGGTGCCGTTGAGCACCCATTCGTCTCCCTCGCGGCGAGCGGTCGTGCGCAGCGAGCGCACGTCTGATCCCGCCCCGGCCTCGGTCACGGCGTAGGCGCCGAACTTGATCTCCTCGCCCACCCCGAAGCACTCCGGGACCCAGCGGGCGATCTGCTCGGGGGTGCCCGAGGAGGCGACGCCGGCGGCGGCCAGGGAGGACACGCTGAGCGCCAGCGCGATCCCGGCGCACCCCCAGTGCAGCTCCTCGGCGTAGATCACCCCGAGCATCCCCTCGGGGTCCGAGGCCAGGCGCTGGAGCAGGTCGAGGCCGTGCAGCCCGCGGGCCCGCGCCTCGCCGACGACGTCGTAGGGGACCGCCTGCTCTCGGTCATAGCGCGCCGCGGCCGGGCGCACCACGTCGCGGGCGAACTCGTGGCAGTGGCGCTGGAAGTCGATCTGCTCGTCGGTCAGGCGAAAATCCATGTCGCTCAGGCTCCGGATTCGACCCGCCGGGTCCGCTGAAGGCCCGTCCCGGGCAGTTGACTGGCTAGTCAACCAGTCCTAAGGATACCCGCCGGCAGGGCGGCCCTGTCGGCAACCGGCGCCGCTAATGTCCCGCCCGATGGCCTCGCCTCCGCCGGCCGCGCGCCGGGCACCGATGTCCAGCCGCCGCCCATCAGCGCGGGCCACCGGGCGCCGGCTCGCCGCTCCGCTGGGCGCGCTGATCTGCGTGGCGGCCGGGCTGGGGGGATGCGGGCCGTCGGGGAACTCGGGCAGCGCGCCGGTGGTGGGGTTGCGCGGACAGGCCCCGGCGGCCGCCCAGAAGCTGGGCTTTCCCACCTTCGCCACCAAGAACACCACCCGGGTGGGCGGCGCCGACCCGATCGCCGACGCCGCGGCGGTAGCCCGGGCCGTCTATCCCGCCACCGCCGCGGCCAGCCGGCCGCCGGCGGTGGCTCTGGTGAGCGCCGACGACTGGGGCGCGGCGCTGGCGGCGACGTCGCTGATGGCGGCGCCCCTGCGCGCCCCGGTGCTGTTCAGCCACGGCGCCGACCTGCCGGCGGCGAGCGCCGACGCGCTGAGCGTGCTCGCGCCGACCGGGGCCCCCGCCGCCGGCGGCGCGCAGGTCATCCGGGTGGGGACCACCGCCGGGCCATCCAACTTGCGCGCGGCCAGCGTCCAAGGGCCCAACCCGTTCGCGCTCGCCGCCGGCGTCGACCAGCTCAACACGCGCGTGCGCGGGCGCGCGAGCCAGAACGTGCTCGCGGTCAACCCGGCCGAGGCTCAGTATGCGATGCCGGCGGCGGCGTGGGCGGCCAAGAGCGGCGACCCGATCCTCTTCCTCCAGCGCGACCGCGTGCCGCCCGAGACCCGGACGGCGCTGGCCGCCCGGCAATCACCCCACATCTACGTGCTCGGGCCGCCTGGGGTCGTCGACGACGCCGTGCTCGCCCAGCTGCGTACCCTGGGCGACGTCAAGCGCATCCGGGGCCCCGATCCGGTCGCCAACTCGGTCGCCTTCGCCCGGTTTAACGACGGCATCTTCGGATGGGGCGCGACCGACCCCGGGCACGGCCTGCTGTTCGTCAACGAGGCGCGGCCGCTGGACGCGGTGGCGGCGGCGCCGCTGGCCTCGAGCGGCAGCTACGGGCCGCTGCTCGTGCTCGACCGCCCCGAGCCGCTACCGCCCGCGCTCAACGCCTATCTGCTCGACGTCCAGCCCGGCTACACCCGCGACCCGGTGCGCGGGGTCTACAATCACGGCTGGATCATCGGCGACCAGAACGCCGTCTCCCTGGCCACCCAGGCGGCGATCGACAGCGACCTGGAGATCGTCCCGGTCAACACCAAGGCCAAGCCGTCGCCGTCCGCCGCCGGCCAGACCCCGTGAGCGAAGCAGAGCACCCCGATCGCCAGTCGCCGGGCCGCCGGGTCACCGTGGATGACGTCCGCCAGCTCACCGGGGCCAGCACCCCCCACTTCGCCCTGCAGCTGCGCAATCGGATCGCCCATCTGATCGCGGGCCTGCCCCCCGATCACCCGGCTCGCCGCGAGGGCGAGCGCGAGATCGCCCGGCTGGACCGGCTCGCCTTCGGCGGCGAGACCCGGGGCGAGCCCGGTCCCGAGGGCGAGCGCCCACTTCCCTCGCTCGAGCTGGCCATGCGCGACGCGGCCGACGCCGCCGACGCCGGCTAGGCAGCTCAGCTAGGCGCGGCCCGCCGGCTCGGCCGCGCGGGCGGCGCCTACTAGACGCCGGCCAGATCGGCGACCCGGCGCCGGTGCCAGCGCGAGTCGCCGAAGGCGTGCAGGTTGGCCCGCGCGCGCTTGAGGAAGAAGTGCAGGTCGTGCTCGAAGGTAAAGCCGATGCCCCCGTGGACCTGCAGCGCCGCGGCGGTAACCCGCCAGCCCGCCTCGCCCGCGTAGGACTTGGCCATCGCGGCGGCCAGCTGGCTGGTGTCGGGCTCGTGGTCGAGCGCCCACGCTGCGTACAGCGTGACCGAGCGCGCGCCCTCGGTCTCGAGCAGCATCTGCGCACAGGGGTGCGAGATCGCCTGATAGGCGCCGATCGGCCGCCCGAACTGCTGGCGCTCCTTGGCGTACTCGGTCGCCATCTCCATCGCCCGCTGGGCCACGCCCACCGACTCGGCGGCGAGGGCGGTGGTCAGCGCCTCATAGGCGCGGCGGCGCGCCTCGGGAGCCAGCGAGAGCTCGCGGGCGGGGGTTTCCGACAGCGAGACCGAGTACAGGCGGCGCGTGGGATCCAGCGCCTCGGTGGCCTCGATCTCCAACCCCGAGGCGCCGGCGTCGACGACGAAGTGGCGCCCGTCGGCGCCGCTGACCACGATGAAGTCGGCCGCCGCGGCATCCGCGACGGCGACCTTGGTGCCGGTCAGGGTCGGCTGGCCGTCCTCCCCGCCGGGCACCAGCGCGCTGTGGGTCGGCGACCAGCCGGCGTCGGCGTCCCACACTGCCACGGTGCCCCGCCGCTCGCCGGTGGCCACGCCGGGCAGGTACTCGGCCGCGGTCTCGTCCTCGCCCCCGGCCTCCAACAGCAGCGCCGCCCCGACGTCGGACAGGAACGGCGTGGGCGCCAGGGCGTAGCCGAGCTGCTCTTGGACCACCACCAGCTCGACGATCCCCAACCCCAGGCCGCCGTGGGCCTCGGAGACGACCAGCCCGGGCCAGCCCAGCTCGGCGATCGCCTTCCACTGCTCGTCGGTGAAGCCGCGCTCCTCCTCGAGGGCCAGCCGGCGCAGCTCCTCGGGCTTGTAGCGGGCGGCCAGGAACTCGCCGGCCGTGCGCTGGATCGCCCGCTGGTCGTCGGTGAGGTCGAAGTTCACCGGGGAGGGCGCTCAGCGCAGACGAGGTAGCCCGAGCACCCGCTCGGCGACGATGTTCTTGAGGATCTCGGTGGTCCCGCCCTCGATCGAGTTGGCTCGGGCACGCAGGAAGCGGTACGTCCAGTCGTCCGAGCGCAACAGCGCCTGCGGTCCGGCGATGTCGAGCGCCAGCTCGGTGAGCGCCTGGTTGACGTCGGCCCACTGCCACTTGCCCAACGAGCCCTCGGGACCGGGCACGCCGTGCTTCATAGTGTGGGTGAGGCCGCGGTATGCGTTCAGGCGCAGCACCTCGGACTCGATGTACAGCTGGGCCAGGCGATCGCGGATGATCTCGTCCTCGGCTGCCGACCCGCCGTTGACCGTGGTGGAGCGGGCCTTCTCCATGAGCTCGCCGAGGGCGATCTTGACCTGGATCTGCAGGCCGAAGGCCAGCGTCGCGCGCTCGTGCATCAGGGTGGTGATGGCCACCGGCCAGCCGTTCCCCTCGCCGCCCACGATGTTGGCGTGGGGAATGCGCGCCTCCTCGAGGAAGAGCTCGTTGAACTCGGCCTCGCCGGTGATCTGGGCTAGCGGGCGGACCTGGACCGCATCCTGGTCCATGTCCATGAGGAAGTAGGTCAGGCCCTGGTGCTTGGGCGCGTCGGGATCGGTGCGGGCCACCAGCATGCACCACTTGGCGTGGTGGGCCAGCGTGGTCCACACCTTCTGGCCGGTGACCACCCACTCGTCGCCGTGGCGCTCGGCCTTGGTCTTCAGCGAGGCCAGATCCGAACCCGACTCGGGCTCGGAGAAACCTTGGCACCAGATCTCCTCGGCCGACAGGATCGGCTCGAGGTAGCGCTTGCGTTGCTCCTCGCTGCCGTGGGCGATGACCGTCGGTCCCCCCATCGCCAGCCCCAGCACGTTGACGGCCGCGGGGGCCTTTGCCCGCGTGACCTCCTCGTTGTAGATCGCCTGCTCGATCAGGCTCGCCCCGCGCCCCCCGTACTCCTTGGGCCAGGAGACACCCGCCCAGCCCGCCTGATGCAGCGTCTTCTGCCACGAGCGACGGAACTCAAAGCCCGCTTCGTCGCCCTCGGGCTCGGCCCCCGGATGGTGCTCGTCGAGCCAGCCCCGCAGCTCGTCGCGGAATGCCTCCTCCTGGGGTGAGAGGGTCAGGTCCACTGCGACGCTGGATGCTATCCGGCCCGTGTCGCCCGCGCCCCTTCTCCGAGCCCCGGCCGATGGGTGGGCTACGCTCGATGGGCGATGGGCCAACAGCGCAAAGGAGTCCCTGCCCGTGGCCGCTGAGCCCGGGCCGGTGGCGGGCATCCCGGGCAGCGACCTGCCCGGTCCCTACGCGGTGGGCGAGTACGCGGCGCGGCTGCGTGAGCGCCTGCGTGAGTTTCGGCGCGTCCAGCTCGTGGGCGAGGTGTTCAACCTGCGGCCCTCGCGCGCGCGGGTCTATTTCGAGCTCCGCGACACGCGCGGCGCGATCCCCTGCGCCATGTGGCGCAACGACTTCGAGGGCCTCGGCCTGGCCGCCGAGGCGCTCGCCGACGGCGCCCAGGTGGTGGCCGCCGGCGGCTGCGACTACTACCCCGGGAGCGCCACCTCCTCGCCCTCGTTCAGCTTCGCCGTCGACGACCTGCGCATCGCCGGTGAGGGCGACCTGCTGGCCCGGCTCCAGCGCCTGCGCCGTTCCCTGTCTCAGGAGGGGCTGCTCGAGCCCCAGAAGCAGCTGTCCCGTCCCGCCCTGCCGCGCACCGTGGGGGTCATCACCGGCGAGTCCGGCAAGGCGCGCGACGACATCCTGGCCGGGCTTCGACGGCGGGGCTGGGCCGGTCGCCTGATCTGGGCCTTTCGTCCCGTCCAGGACCGCCACGCCGCGCCGGCCATAACCCGCGCGCTGGTGGACCTGGCGGCGCTGCCCGAGCTCGACGTCATCGTCGTGGCCCGCGGCGGCGGCTCGCTGGTGGACCTGATGGCGTTCTGCGACGAGACGCTGTGCCGCACCGTGGCGCTGCTACGCGTGCCGGTGATCGCCTCGGTCGGCCACCACACCGACCGCACCCTGCTCGACGACGTCGCCGCCGTCAGCTGCTCGACGCCCACCCACGCCGCCGAGGCGGCGGTTCCCCTGCACTGCGGCGAGGCCCGGGACGCGCTCGCGCGCGGGGCCGAGCGCCTCGCCCGCCACAGCCGCCGGGCCGTGCTCGAGCGCGCCCGCGCCCTGGCCACCCAGGCCCGGGCCCCGGGTCGCCACGTCGAACATCAGCGCCGGGCGCTCCACCAGCGCCTGCGCGAGCTGCGCGCCAGCGCTCGCCGCGGTCTCGCGCGTCGCGGCGAGCTCGCCGGCACCCACCTGCTCGTCCTGGGCCGCAAGGCCGACCTGGCGCGCTCTGAGCGGGGGAGTGTGCGCCGGTCGCTGACCCGCTCCTCGGACCGGCTCGCGCGCGAGGCGCGCGCGCAGGTGCGGGGCCGCGAGCGCGACCTGGCCCGGCTGGCACTGGCACTCGACGCCCACAGCCCCGAGAGCACGCTGGCCCGGGGCTATGCGCTGGTGTCCGACCGCGCCGGCGAGCCGATCGCCGGCGTGGACGCCGCCCGCCGAGCCCGCGAGCTGACCCTGCGCTTCGCCGATGGCTCTGTCGACGCCTCGCTCGCCTCGACGAGGGACTCCCGATGAGCGAGCTCACCTACGAGAGCGCCTCGGGGCGCCTGGAGGAGATCATCCGCCGCCTGGATTCCGGGCAGGCCGGGCTGCGCGAGACCCTCGACCTCTGCCAGGAGGGACGGGCGCTGGTCGAGTTCTGCACCGCCGAGCTCGAGGAGGTCGGCCGGGGCCTGGACGAGCTGCGCCTGGAGGAGCTGGTGGCGCGGCTGGAGTCCAGCGGGCGCGCCGCCGAGGGCCGCGCCGGGGGCGAGGACGGCCCCGGCCAGAGCGGCCCCGTCTCGTGAGCGGCGCCGGCGGCTCCACCTGGTCGCGCCTGGCCGGGCTTGCGCTGCAGATCGAGGAATACGAGCTCCAGGGCTTGGCGCGGCAGGTCTCCAGCGCGTTCGAGCGCAAGACCACGGTCATCCGCATCCGGGGGGCTGGCGCGGTGGGGGTCGGCGAGGACGTCACCTACGACGCGGTCGACCACGAGATCGCCCAGGCCGCCGGGCCGTCGCTGGCCCTGGCCGGGGACTGGACGCTGGCGTCGTTCAGCGAGCACATCGCCGAGCTCGACCTGTTCCCGGAGGCCCCCGCGCGCGAGGTCTCGCGCCGCTACCGGATCTGGGCCTATGAGGCCGCGGCCCTCGACCTCGCTCTGCGCCAGGCGGGCCAGCCGCTGCACACCGTGCTGGGGCGCGCGCCCCAGCCCCTGACCTTCGTCGTCTCGCTGCGCCTGGGCGAGCCCCCGAGCCTGGAGCCGATCCGCGGCCGGCTCGAGCTCTATCCCACGCTTCGCTTCAAGCTCGACCCCACCAGCTCGTGGGATGATTCCCTGATCACCGCCCTCGTCGACACCGGCGCCGTCGACTCGGTCGACTTCAAGGGGCTCTATACCGGCACGATCGTCGACCAGCCCGCCGATCCCGACCTCTATCGCCGCGTGGTCGAGGCCTTCCCGGAGGCCTGGATCGAGGACCCCAAGCTCACGCCGGAGATCGACGAGATCCTGCGCCCCCACCGCGACCGGATCACCTGGGACGCGTCCATCCACTCGGTGCAGGACATCCTCGCCCTGCCCTTCCCGCCCAAAATGGTCAACCTCAAGCCGTCGCGATTGGGCGGTCTGCGCTCGCTGACCGAGGCCTACGACTACTGTGAGCGTGAAGGCATCGGCGCCTACGGCGGGGGGCAGTTCGAGCTCGGGCCGGGGCGCGGCCAGATCCAGTATCTGGCCGCCATGTTCCATCCCGACACGCCCAACGACGTGGCTCCCACGGGGTACAACCTTCCCCGCCCCGAGCCGGGGCTGCCGCCCAGCCCGCTGGCGCCCGCGTCGTCGCCGACCGGCTTTGGCTGGGGCGAGGAGCCGGCGTGAGCGACGGCCCGGACTCCTCCGCTCCCTCGCCGGCCGGGGAGACCGCGGACGGCCTGGGCTGGCGCTTCTCCCACCTCGACCGGGTCCGCTTCGGCGACCTGGACGCCATGCGCCATCTCAACAACGTGGCCTTTCTGCAGTTCTTCGAGTCGGCGCGGATCGCCTACCTGCGCGAGCTGATCCCCGAGCACGATCCCACCGACCCGGTGGACTTCGGGCTGATCTTCGCCGAGTGCCACATCAACTACCGCGCGCCGGCGTTCTTCGACGAGGACATCCGCACCCACATCCGCCCCGCCTCGATTCGCCGCTCGAGCTTTCGGGTCGAGTTTCGGATGACCTCCGAGCGCGACGCCCGCCTGCTCGCCGAGGGCTACGGCGTGCTCGTGGGCTACGACTACGCCGCCGGACGCGCGGTGCCGCTTTCCCAGCGGGTGGTGCGAGCGCTGGATACGGCGATCGCCGGCGGCTAGGCCTAGTAGTAGTAGTAGTAGTAGTAGGCCTCCGCCCTACCGAGACTGAGACTGCAGCCGGCGACGCAGGTCGGCCGAGGCCACCCCGTCCACCCGCACGCGCTTGTCGCGCGAGGTCTGACCCGAGACGACGGCCACCCGCCGGGGCGCGATTCTCAGCCGCCGCGCGATCAGGCGGCACAGCGCGCCGTTGGCCCGCCCCTCTACGGGCGCCGCGGTGACGCGCACCACCAGCCGCCCGTCCCGCTCGCCGACGACCTCCTCGCGCGGGGCGCGGGGCTGCAGTCGCACGACGAGATCGCCCACCGCGCCTCTAGCGACGACCGCTGATCAGATCCCAGGCGCGGCGAAGCTTCTGTCCCAGCGGCGTACCCGGACCCAGCGCGGGGTCGTCGTGCATGACAGCGGGATTCTCGCTGGGCCGCGGGAGCTCTGACGCGGCCACCGAGTCGATCTTCAGGAACACTCCCTGCTCGTAGATGTCGCCCACTTGATCGGCGTCGGCGAAGCGGTACTGGCGCTTGGCCTCGTGGACGACGATCCCGTCGAAGACGTCCTCGGAGATGTCGGCCAGGACGTGGGCGACCCGGCCGAGCTCGCTCCCGTCGCTGCAGAACACGGGGGTGCCCTCGGCGAGGGCGACGTAGGAGCTGCGGGGGCCTAGATCCTCGATCGTCAAAGCTCCTTGCGTCGTCCTCGCCGGGGCGCTTGGCCGCCGCGGGTCAGGCCGAGCGCCCGATCACACGCGCTGGATCAGCGTGGCCGTCCCCAGCCCGCCGCCGCAGCACATGGTCACGAACCCGATCTCCTTATCGGAGCGCTCGAGCTCGTGCAGCAGGGTGGTGACCAGCCGCGCGCCGGTCGAGCCCAGCGGGTGGCCGAGGGCCATCGCCCCGCCGTTGACGTTGACGCGGTCCATGTCGGGCTCGAGCTCTCGCCGCCAGGCGGCCACCACGGGCGCAAACGCCTCGTTGATCTCGATCAGGTCGATGTCGTCGATCTTCATGTCCTGGCGGGCGAGGATCTTGCGCGTCGCCGGGATCGGCCCCTCGAGCATCTTGACCGGATCGGTGCCGACGGTGGTCTCGTCGACGATCCGCGCCCGCGCCTTGAGGCCGAGCTCCTTGGCCTTGTCGGCCGACATCAGCAGCACGGCGGCGCCGCCATCGGAGATCTGCGAGGAGTTGCCCGCGGTGACCTTGCCGTCGGGCTTGAACGCCGGCTTGAGCGCCGCCAGCGCCTCGAGGTTGGTGTCGGGCCGAATGCCCTGGTCGGTGACGTAGGTGTCGCCGTTGACCTGCATCGGCACCATCTCCCGCTCGAAGCGGCCCTCCTCGGTCGCCTGGTGGGCCAGGCGGTGCGAGCGCAATGCCAGCTCGTCGAGCTCGGAGCGGGGGATCTCCCACTCGTCGGCGATCATCTCGGCGCCCAGCCCCTGGCCGACGATGTTGTGCTTCGCCAGCAGCTCGGGGGTGAACGCGTGCCCGAAGTCCTCCTGGGTCTTCATGCCGGCCGAGAAGGGCAAGTGCCCCATGTGCTCCACCCCCGAGCCGATCATGACGTCGTGCACGCCGGCGGCGATCAGGGCGGCGGAGAAGTTGACCGCCTGCTGGGCCGAGCCGCACTGGCGGTCGACGGTCGTGCCCGGGGTCTCGATCGGAAGGCCCTGCTCCAGCCAGGCGTTGCGGGCGATGTTCAGCCCCTGCTCACCGAACTGCTGCACGCAGCCGGCCACCACGTCGTCGACCTCCGAGGCCTCGATCCCGGCGCGCTTGATGACCTCGGTGTAACAGGTCCCCAGCAGGGTGTTGGGGTGCGTGTCCTTGTAGTAGCCCTTCTCCAGGTGGCCCCTACCGATGGGGGTGCGCACCGCCTCGACGATGACTACCTCTCGGCCTTGAAGCTGGTTCATGTCTGGCGATCCTCCGTCTGATCTCGATGGCCGCGCTCGCTCGACGACGGCGCGGGACCGGAGGTCGCGCTCGCGCCGGCGCCTCCGTCCTTTATCTACTGTATCGGTTGACTGGCCAGTCAACGAAGCCGGCGGGGGTAGGAGGGGACCCATGCAGGAGCGCCTGGCGCTAGCGGGAAGCGGTGCTATCGCGTGTGGACTGGCGTCCACCGCGGCCCGCCACGGGCCCGTCCTGCTCTGGGCCCGCAGCGGCCGCTCGGCCGATCGGGCCCGGGGCACGGTGCAAACGCTATGCGGCCGCCTGAGCGGGCGGGTAAACGCCGCCCACGTCGAGGTGGTGACCGACCTCGAGGCGCTCTCTAAAGGCACGTTCCTGATCGAGGCGATCGCCGAGGATGCCGAGGCCAAGTCCGAGCTGCTCGCCCAGATCGGCGCGCTGGCGGGCGACGCCGCCGTGCTGGGGACCACCACCTCCTCGCTGTCGGTCAGCGAGCTGGCGCGCGCCAGCGGCCGGCCCGAGCGCTTCGTCGCCCTGCACGTGTTCAACCCGGTGGCCAAGATGAGGCTCGTCGAGCTGGCGTTCTCCAGCGAGGCCTCGACCGATACCCGCCGGCGCGCGGTGGCGCTGTGTAAATGGCTGGGCAAGACGCCGATCGAGGTTCCCGACCTCCCCGGCTTCGTCGTCAACCGGCTGCTGTTTCCCTACCTGTTCGGTGCGGTGAGGCTGCTGGCGGAGACGGGCATGACCCCCCAAGACCTGGACGACTGCATGGTGCTGGGGGCCGGGCACCCGATGGGACCGCTGGCGCTGCTGGACATGGTCGGACTCGACGTGGCGATCGCGATCGGCGAGGCGATCGGCGAGCCGGTTCCCGAGACCCTCCGGCGCCTGGCCGGCGAGGGCGCCCTGGGCAGGAAGAGCGGGCGCGGATTTCACCTTTACTGAGCCGTACTGAACTATTTAAGGCGCGTTGAGGATCGACGCCAATACTTGCTCCTGCGACGTATCGCAACCGCACCTCCTCCCAGAAGCACACGACCGGCCCGTCCCCCGCGGGCCGGTCGCTGTTAAGGAGAGAGTCGCCGGTCACCCGCCCCGGCGTTCGCGGATGCGGACCGCCTCGACGCGGTTCTCGCGCACCGACTCCACCCGAATGGAGTAGCCATTTGAGCGGATCGTGTCGCCCCGCCGGGGCAGGCGGCCCAGCTCGGCGAACACGAACCCCCCGATCGAGTTGTAGGCGTCGGTCTCCACCGGGAGCTTTAGCCCGTGGTCGGCCAGATCCGAGACGGCGACGTGGCCGCGCACGAACCAGTCGCCGTTGGTTAGTCGCCTGACCTCGCCTCCGGCGGGATCGGTCTCGTCGGTGATCTCCCCCACCACCTCCTCGACGATGTCCTCCACGGTGACGATGCCGGCGACGCGTCCGTACTCGTCGATGACCACGGCCAGCGAGGTGCGCTGGCGCTGGAGCTCGGTGAGCAGGTCGTCCAGCGGCTTGGTCTCGGGGACGATCGGGGCGTCGTGGACCACGGCCTCGATCCCCGCCTGAGATCCCTCGGCCATCAGCACCCGGGCCAGCGAGTTGGCGTGCACCAGTCCGCGCACGCGGTCCTTGTTCTCGTCCTCGGTCACCACCAGGCGGGTGTGGCCCGAGGAGATGCAGCGGCGCAGCGCCGTCTCCACGTCCTCGGAGAGGTCGACGGTGACCACGGCGGGGATCGGGGTCATCACCTGGCGCGCCTCCTGTTCGTGCAGGTGAAACACCCCGGAGAGCATGCCCGCCTCCCCCGGGTCCAGCTGGCCGCCGGCGTAGCCCTCGGCGATCAGCTGCTTGAGCTCGTCGGGTGAGCCGCCCTCCTGGGCGCGGAACGCGGAATCGACGCCCAGGAGCCTCAGCACGGCATTGGCGGCCAGGGTGATCAGGGTGATGAACGGGTCGAAGATCACCCGGAACAGCTCCAGCGGACGCGCCGCTCGCCGCAACGACCCTTCGGGATGGGCGATCGCGTAGAGCTTGGGGACGATCTCGCCGGCGATCAGGTGGGAGGTGGTCACCACCAGATAGGCGATCGCCACCGCGATGATGGTCGCCGCTCCGTGCCCCAGCGCGCCGCGCAGGGCGGGTCGCAGCAGGCCGGCGAGCGCCGGCTCGCCCATCGCCCCGATCCCGATAGAGGTCATGGTCACCCCGACCTGGGAGGCCGAGATGTACTCGGAGATGCGCTCCAGCTGGCGCAGGGCGACCTGCCGGGCCTTGGTCGGGCGCTCTTCTTCGGCGGCCTCCAGGCGCGCGCGCCGCGAGCGCACCAGGGAGTACTCGGCGATCACGAAGAAGGCGTTGACGCCGATCAGCAGGACGGTGGCGACGAGCAGCAGCGCGGTCACGTGCTGGACCCGAGTGCCCGCCGGCGGCCCGCCGGGGGCCACGCGCGGCTCTCGCCGCGTGCGGCCCTGCTACTTCGAGGAGGTTCGTCGTTCATCGGGGCCGACCCGCACACCGTAGCAACGCCCCCCGCCGCCGGCGGTGGGGCCGGCGCCGGGCCCATCAGGCCGCTCGGTGGCCCGCGGCGCCGTGCCGGCGGGGCCACTCACGCCGGCGAAAGCGCTCAGGCGAGCTGGTCGATGCGCGCCGCCAGCGCGAAGTCGTTGTCGGTGAGACCGCCCTCGGAGTGGGTGCTCAGCGTGAGGCGGACCTTGTTCCAGCCGTGGACCAGGATGTCGGGATGGTGGTTGGCGCCCTCGGCCTCCTCGGCCACCAGGTTGACGAACACCATCGCGCGCTCGAAGTTCTCGAACTGAAAGCCCCGCACGATCGTCTCCCCCTCGCGCCGCCACGGCGAATCGCTCAGGTGCCGCTCGATCTCTGGGTCTGACAGACGTCCCATACAGTGTCGTGAAGTGAAGATCGTGAGCCTGGTACCGCACGCCACCGAGCTGCTGTTCGCGCTCGGCCTGGGCGACGAGATTATCGCGGTCACCCACGAGTGCGACTTTCCCCCGCCGGCGCGCGACCTGCCCCACATCACCCGCGACGCGCTGGAGCCGGGGCTGAGCGCGGGCGAGATCGATCGCGCGGTGCGCGAGCGCACCCAGGGCGGCGAGTCGATCTACGAGCTGGACGCCGACCTACTCACGCGCCTGGCCCCCGACCTGATCCTCACCCAGGCGGTGTGCCCGGTGTGCGCGGTCTCCTACGAGGACGTGGCGGCGCTCGCCGCGCGGATGCCCTCGCGCCCGCGGGTGCTCTCCCTCGACCCGCGCACGTTCGGCGAGACGCTGGGCGACGTGCGCACGGTGGCCGAGGCAACGGGGCGCCGCGAGGAGGGTGTCGCCCTGGTCAACCGCGCCTCCCGGCGCATCGATCGGGTGCGCCTGGCGGTGCGCGACGCCCCCCGCCCGCGGGTGGCCGCGCTGGAGTGGCTCGACCCCCCCTACGCCGCCGGGCATTGGACGCCGCAGATGATCGAGCTGGCCGGCGGCGAGGACGTCGTCGGCTTCCTCGGCGAGCCGTCGCAGCGCGTGGAGTGGGAGCAGGTGGCGCTGGCCCGGCCCGAGGTGGTGCTGGTGATTCCCTGCGGGTGGGACGCCGACCGGGCTCGCCAGGAGGCGCTCGCTGGCGCTCGCGAGCTTGGCCGGCTGGGGCCCGCCCGGGTGGTCGCCCTGGACGGGGGGGCGTACTTCTCGCGACCGGGCCCGCGCCTCATCGACGGCCTGGAGGTCTTGGCCGCGGTGCTTCATCCCGACCGGGTCAAGGCTTCCGCGGGCCCCGTCGCGCACGAGCTCGACCTGGCCCGCGCCGCGTCGGAGGCGGTGGGGTCGCCGGCCGACGCTTCGCCCTAGGCGCCGGGGATGGCACCCCAGCCGCGGCTGGTGCTGCTGCTGCATTCCTCGGCGGGGCACTATGGGGCCGACCGCCAGCTGGAGCTGATCGCCCGCGGGCTGGATCCCGAGCGCTACCGCCCGCTGGTGGTGCTGGCGAACGACGGTCCTTTGGCCGCCGACCTGCGGGACGCCGGCGTCGAGGTGGCGGTCGCCTCCCTGGCCGTGCTGCGCCGCGAGTTGCTCTCGCCGCTCGGGGTGGCGCGGTTGGCCGGCCGGTGGGCACGCGACGCTCGCGCCCTCGGCGCTCTCGCCCGTCGGCGCCAAGTGGCGCTGGTGCACTCCAACACGTCGGTGATCCTGGGGGGCGCGCCCGCCGCGCGGCTGGCCGGCGTCCCGCATGTCTGGCACGTACGCGAGATCTACGGCGGCTTTCGCCGCCTGTGGCCGATCTACCGGCGCCTGCTGTCCAGCGCCGATGAGCTGGTGTGCGTCTCGCGGGCCACCGCGGCCCAGTTTGCCGGCGCGTCCGCCCGGGTGCGGGTCACCTACGACGGGATGGCGCTCGCGCCGGCGCCCGACGCGCGCCGCGCGGCGCGCGAGTCGGCGCGCCGCCACCTGGGGCTGCCAGGGTCCGCCTTCGTGTGCGCCGTGCTCGGGCGCCTGTCGGCCTGGAAGGGCCAGGACGTCCTGCTCCGGGCCCTCGCCGCTCCCGAGCTGCAGGCGGCGGGGGCGGTGGGCCTGATCGCCGGAGACCCGTGGCCGAGCCAGGAGCATCATCGCGCGCGCCTGCGGGAGCTGGCGAGCGACCTCGGCGTAGCCCAGCGCGTGCGATGGCTGGGCTTCTGCCCCGAGCCGGAGCTTCTCTACGCCGCCGCCGATGTGGTGGCGGTGCCCTCCACCGAGCCCGACCCTCTCCCCAACGCCGCCCTGGAGGCGGCCGCGGCGGGCTGCTGTGTGGTGGCCTCCGGTCATGGGGGCCTGCCCGAGATCGTCCGCGACGGCCACAGCGGCCGCCTGATCCCGCCGGGCGATGCTCGCGCCCTGGCCCGCGTGCTCGCCGAGCTGGCCGCCGATCCGGCCCAGGCCGCGCGCTTGGGCGCCGCCGCCGCCGAGGACGCGCGCGCCCGCTTTGACCCCCGGGCGCTGCTGCGATCGCTCCAGGAGGTCTACGACCGCGCGGTCAGCCGCTGAGCCCCGAGCCGCCCGCGACCGCGATTCCCCCGGCGACGGCGGCGGCCCCGAGCGCCAGGCATACGCCGAGCCCGAGCATCGCCGAGCGCTGGCGCTCCCCGAGCTGAAGGGCCAGAGCCGCCAGCGTGCCGCCTACCAAGCCGCCGATGTGACCCCCGATCGAGATGCCGGCGAAGGTAAAACTGAAGATCAGGTTGATGACGATCAACCCGCCCAGCCCCCCCAGCCCTCCCTGCATGGGCGACAGACCCCGCGCCCGCATCTCGATCACCCCGGCGCCCATGAGCCCGAACACCGCGCCCGAGGCTCCGATCGTCAACGAGTGGGGGGTGGCCAGGAGCGCCCCGAACGAGCCCGCCAGCAGCGAGACCAGGTACAGCGCGGCGAAGCGAAGCGAGCCGATCGCCGGCTCGAGCATCAGCCCGAGCACGTAGAGCAGGTACATGTTGAACAGGATGTGAAGCAGGTTCGCGTGCAGGAACCCGCTGGTGATCAGGCGCCAGTACTCGTGCTGGTCGGCGATCGCGGGACCGAAGAGCGCCCCGTGGGCGACCGCGGTGCCGGTGCCCGAGCCCGCGGTGAACGTAAAGCCGCCCCCGGCGACGAACACCAGCACGTTGATGACGATCAGCGCGATCGTCACCGTGGGCTCTGACCGCGGGGCGCGCACGGTACGCACCTTGGTCTTCTGCTTGGCGCAGTCGGGGCAGCGCATCCCGACCGCCGTGGGGGTCATGCAGTCGGTGCAGATGGGGCGTCCGCAGTTAGAGCACGAGACCCCCGTCTCGCGCGAGGGGTGGCGATAGCAGACGGCCATGCGCCGGGCCAAGCTATCAGCGGCCCACCGGCGGCCCGGTGAGCCTGCCGGCGGGTCCGACCACCAGCCCGATGCGCCCTACAAGCGCGCCACGAGCACCGGCTGGGTGCTGGGCCTCGCGCTGCCCCCGGGCGACTCGTCGGTGACCATCACCCGGGCGCCCCGGGCCGCCGCCCCGGCCGGCAGCGCGACGGCGCCGCTTCCCAACTCGAACACCGGGCCCGGCTTCGGCGCCTGGCCGTCGCGCTGTATCCACAGCTGCCATACCCGTCCGGCGGGGGGGTTGGGCATCCCCGAGAGCTGAAGCTCGGCGCGCCCCGAGCCCACGCGTACCGTGGCGCGCATTCCGGGGCCCAGAGACTGGGCCACGCTGACCGGGCGCAGCTGCGAGCCGCCCCCGCCCGTGAACAGGAGCGCGCCGGCCGCCACGCCGGCGGCGAGGAGCCCGGTTCCCGCCAGCGCGGGCGCCACGCCCCCCAGCGGCCGGCGCCGCGCGGGCGCGGGACGATCGGCTTCGGCGCCCGCCGCGCGCAGGAGCTGGGCCTCCCGGTTGACGACGGCCATCAGCCGATCGCGCAGCGCGGGCGGCGCCCGCATCGGCGGCACGCCCACGGCGAGCGCGTCGACCGCCGGTTGCAGCTTGCCCAGCTCCTCGCGGCACAGCGCACAGGAGTCCACGTGCCGCTCCAGCGCGCGCGCCTCGTCGGGCTCCAGGGCCCTCAGGGCATAGGCGGCGACGTCCGCTGCGCGGCGCTGGTGCTCGGCCTGCGGGTCCGCGGTCACGGCGTGGCCTGCGGCCCCAGCTGGCGCAGCGGCTCGGCCAGGCGCTCACGGAGCTTGGTCAGGCCCAGGCGCATCCGTCCCTTGACGGTGCCGATCGGCGTCTTGAGCATCGAGGCGATCTCGGTGTGGCTAAAGCCGCCGAAGTAGGCGAGCTCGATCACCTTGCTCTGCTCGGCGGGCAGCTCGCGCAGCGCGGTGCGGATCTCGCGCGCCTCCTCGCGCCGAGCGACCTCGACGTCGGTTCGCTCGGGCGCCTCCAGGCGCTCCTCCAAGCCCTCGTCGCTGCTGCGGCGGCGCTCCTGGGTGCTGCCTCGGCGCAGGATGTCTATCGCCCGGTGGTGGACGATCCCCAGCAGCCAGGTGCGCACGCTGCCCCGGGTGCGGTCGTAGCGGGCGCCGCTTCGCCACAGGGCCAGGAACGCCTCCTGCACTACGTCCTCGGCGACGCCGCGCTGGCCGCACATGCGGTAGGCGAGCGAGAACGCGGGTCCGCTGTGGCGCTCGAAGATCACCTCGAAGGCCTCGGCGCGCCCCTGGGGGACGAGCTGCATGAGCTCCTCGTCGGCTAGAGAGGCCAGCTCGGCGGCGCCGGTGCTTGTTGATCGCTTCACGTCTCGCAGTCTCCTCCGGGCCGGCGCGGCGCGCGGATCACCACCACCGCGCCCGCCGAGCGGGCGGTCGGCTCAGGATCGAAACAGGCGGCGAGTCTGGCGGCCGAGGTCCTGCGCGGTGCGCTCGGCCAGATCGCGCAGGCTCGTGGCGTGCTGCTGCTGGCGATGACGGCGGGCCCGCAGCAGCACCAGCGCCGCCCCGGCCCCGGTGCCCACCACCACCGCCGCGGCCGGGCGCGCCCAGTTGCGCGGGTCGCGCATGGCCGACAGCTCCCACGCTTCGAGCTCCTCGGCGGCGATCTCGGTCAGGCTGGTCAGCGTCTCCTCCAGGCGGGCCACCAGGTCCTCGGGCGGATCGACCGGGGCCAGGGCTTGGCGCAGTAGAACCTCGAAGTTGGCGGCCTCGCTCATTCGCTTCCCTTCTCAGCTTGGCTGACGATGGTTTCCAACTGCCGGATGGCGCGATGGATCAGGACCTTGGTCGCCCCGTCGGTGCGCCCCAGTGCCCGAGCGATCTCGCGGTTGTCCATGTCCAGCGCAAAGCGCATGATCAGCGCCTCGCGGCGGTCTTCGGGTAGCTGGGTGACCCCTTCGAGCACGCGGGTGAGCTCGTCGCGACTCTCCACCAGGTCCTCGGTGGTGTGCATCGAGCTGAGCCCGGAGGTGTCGTCGATGGGGGTCTGCGGCTTGCGCGAGCGGTCGCGATAGAGGTTGGCCGCCAGGTTGTGCGCGATGCGGATCAGCCACGGCCGCAGCGGCCGACCGTTGGACTCCCGCTGGGCGCGCTCGAAATGGCGATAGGCCTGCAGGAAGGTCTGCTCGGTCAGGTCCTCGGCGTCGTGATGGTTGCCCACTCGGTAGTAGGCGTAGCTGTAGACGTCCTTGAGGTGCTGGCGGTAGAGCTCTGAGAACTCGTGGTCGAGCTGGGCCTTGGGCTTGGGGCTGGCCACGCATCGCAGCCTAACCGGGTTCCTAGGCCGCGCGGACGGCGCCGGGACGCGAAGCGGCGCGGGCCTCCAAGCGGGGCGCCGACGCTCCGCCCAACCATTCCCACTGCAGTTGCACGCAGGGCCATATGCGGGCGGTGACCGCGGCCGCCAGCAGGGGGGAGGGCCGCTCGACGCGGGGAAAGGTCAGCGCACGCCCGCAGCGGATTCGCACCTTGTGCGGCCGTATCCGCCAGCCGCGGCGGATCGCCTCGGTCCCGATCACCGCCACCGGCACCACCGGCGCCCCGGTCTGCAGCGCGAGCCGGCCGACGCCCCGCTTGGGCCGGCCCAGCGGCCCCGGGCGCACGCGCGTGCCCTCGGGAAAGATGACCACGCAGTCGCCGCGCCCGAGGATCTCGCGCGCGGTGGAGATGGCGTCCTCGTCGCTGCGGCCGCGGTCGACCGGGAACGCTCCCAGCGCGTTGAGGATCCAGGCTTGCCAGCGCTTCTCGAACAGCTCGCGCTTGGCCATGTAGTAGACCGGCCGGCGGGCGAGGGTCCCGATCACGAACGGGTCCAGGAAGGAACGGTGGTTGGCGGCGAAGATCACCGGCCCCTCGCTGGGGATGTGCTCGCGCCCGATCCGGCTGAGCCGGAAGTAGAGGTGAAAGAAGGGCTGCAGCACGGCGCGGGCCAGCCAGTAGACGATCGGGTTGACCCCCCTACCGCGCACCCGCCGGTGAAAGCGCTCGCGCTCGGAGGCTTCGCGCTTGCCTACCTGGGCTCCCGGGCGCGGACGCACGCCGACCGGAACCTCGGCTGTCGCCTGGTCGTCCGGGGCGGGGGGGTTCGGAAGCTCGCGAAGCGAAGACGGCTGATGCGATCGGTTGGTCATCTCCCTTGGGGTACCCGCGCGCGCGAGGGCCGTTACATGGTTACCGGGGCGCGGTCTTTCCGCCCCGGGCGCCGTGGCGTTAGAGTCAGGCGATGCCCATCGATCGCACGCAGACGATTCGTGGCGCGGTCGCCGGCGCGCTCGCCGCCGGGACCTGGGTGGCCCAGGCGCCGCTGGACAAGCGGATCTTCGGCGAGGACTACGACGATGCCGAGCTGCTGGGCAAGGCGGTGACCCGCGGGCCGGCCTGGCTGCCGGTCGGAATCGCCCTTCACGTCGCCAACGGCGCCGCCTTCGGCGCGGCCTACGCCAACGTGGCCGGGCGCGTGCCGCTTCCGTCGTGGATGCGGGGTCCCCTGGCGGGGCTGCTTCAGAACCTCGCCTTCTGGCCCCTGACCGCGGTCAGCGACCGCACTCACCCCGCACGCAAGGAGCTGCCCCAGCTATGGGGCAACCCCCGCGCGCTCGCCCAGTCGACCTGGCGGCACCTGCTGTTCGGGTTCGTCCTGGGCGAGCTCGAGCGCCGGCTCAACGCCGAGGACGAGGTCGTGCTGCCCGACTACACCGAGGCGCTGTCCTCCAATGGCCACGGCAGCCTCGAGAACGCGGTCTCGGCGGCCTAGGCTCCCGCGCCGGTCAGCTCCTCGAGCTTGGCCGCCATCGCGTCGCGCAGGGCGACCACCGCCGAGTGGGGCCGAACCATGACCACCAGCTCGGAGACCAGGCCGTCGGGGCTGTAGCGCAGCAGGTCGACGCCCTCGACTTCGCGCTCGCCGATCCGGCTGGTGAAGCACAGCACCTCGCGGTCGCCTTCCTGGACCTGCCACCGGTAGGCGAGATCCTGTCCCATGACGTCGCCCACGGCGCGCAGCAGGAGGCCCACCGCCTCGCGACCGGAGTAGGGAGAGAAGACGACGGGGCTGCGGAACTGCACGTCCGGCGCGAGCGCTTCCGTCGCCCGCCCGAGGTCCTTGCTCTCCACCGCGGCCCGAAACGGACTGCGCCCCTGCTCGTCGGTAGGCACGGCGATGCTCACGGCGCTCCTTCCTCGATCCCGGGCGATCCTACCGGCATCGCATCTACACTCGCTCGAGCCGGCCGGAGTAGCTCAGCTGGTAGAGCATTCGCCTTGTAAGCGAAGGGTCAGCGGTTCGAGTCCGCTCTCCGGCTCCTCTCAGACCAGCCAGCCCGGCGAAACCCTACGCTCTGGCGGCTATGCCCACCAGCGCCCCGCGTGATTCCACGATCGCCGTCGTCGGCGACGGTTTTGGCTCGCTGCTGGTCCACGCCACCGCGATGTACCTGGGCTTCTCGCCCGACCAGCTGACGATCTACGGGCCCAGCGCCGACCCGGTGAGCACCTACCACCGACACGCGCACAATCTCGGCCAGACCGTCCTGCGCTCGGAGTCCGAGTCGCATTTCTTGCCCGCCGACTGGCCGACCTTCGCCCAGCTGGACGCGGTCTCGCACCGCTCGCTGCGCCCGCTGCTGCGCTCGATCCGGCGCAAGTACAACCCGGGGGTGCTGGAGATCCTGACCGAGGCGCGCGTCGTGGCCCAGCGACTGGGCTGGGAGCAGTGCCGGGTACCCACTCGGGTGGGCTGGCTTCAGCGCGAGGAGCGCCCCGACCCCCATTTCGTCCTCTACGACGAACGGGCCGGCTACCTGGGCCGCGCCCGTCACGTGATGCTCGCCCTCGGCCACGGCCCCCTGAGCTTTCCCGCCCCCCTGGCCCGAGCGCGCGAGGACCCCCGCGTCTCCGATCGGATCGTGCAGGCCTATGAGGCCAAGCGCTACGCGCCCGGCGGGCGCTACATCGTCATCGGCGCGGGGATCGCCTCGGTCAACGAGTGGGCCAACGCGCTCGCCGCCGGCGCCGCGGTGATCGCGCTGCGGCGCAACCCCTCGCCCGACGAGCAGGACCTGAACGTGCCCCGCTGCCTGTTCGAGGCGCGGGGAATCGACCTCTTCCAGGCACTGCCCTTCGAGGACCGCGTGCGGTTCCTGGGCGAGGTCCTGCGCGGCACCGCCCCGCGGCGCCGCGGCTGGCGCGAGACGATCGAGGAGGGCCGTCGCAGCGGGCGCTTTGAAGAGCTGATCGGGGAGATCGACGCCGCCGAGGCCGGGCCGGCGGGCCTGCGCGTGCACGTGGGCTCGGAGCACGGCCCCGAGGCCGGCTGGCTCGATGTCACCGGTGTGGTCGCCGGGACCGGCTTTGACCGCTCGGTGCTGGCGCTGCCGCTGATGCGCCGCTTGGTCGAGCACTACGAGCTTCCCGTGCACGAGGGGCGCCTGCGCCTGCGCAGCAACTGCGGCGTCCCCTCCCTCGATCGCCCCGAGTCCCGCCTGTGCATGATGGGCCTGGCCGCCAACAACGTGATTCCCCACGGCGACACGATCGCCGGGCTCAAGTACGTGGCCCGCCGCTTCGTGGGTGACTGCGCCCGCGCCGAGCGTCTGCGCGGCCGGGGCGTGCTCGATCGCTTCGCGCTGCAGCTGTCGCTCGGACTGGCCGCCGCGGAGGCGATTCGTCCCCTACGACCCAGCGAGCAGATCGCCTGACATGTGCCCGACGGTCCTCGGTCGCATCGAGACCCGCACCGCCACCCTGGTCGGGCCGGCGCTGCTCGGAGCCATCCTCTCCCTGCTGACCAGCAACGAGGGCTGGCTGGTGCTGATCGGAATCGTCCTGCTCCAGGGCGTGGTGCTCGACGTGCTCCTGTATCCCCAGCTCATCAGGTGGCAGCCGCCCTGGCTGACCTTTGTTCTCGGCGCCGGCGAGTTCGTGGTCGTCTTCGTGCTCGCCCGCGTCGCCAAAGTGGGGCTGAGCACGCCCGACGCAATCTGGTTCTACTGGCTGAGCTGGGGGATGGCCGTGGCGACCAAGATCGTGGTCCTGCCGATCCTCGAGCTCACGTGGATCGAGTCGGGTGGCGAGTTTCGGGCCACCGCCTGGTCGGTGACTCCCGAGCTCGAGCCGGTTCCCGCGCTCGGCGTGGCCGCCGTGTCCACCGAGGCGGGTCCCCCCCGGCTGGCGCGCGAGTTCTCTGCCGTCCACGAGGTGCCGGCCGAGCTGCGCGATCTGCCGCCTCCCACCGGGGTGTGGGAGGTGCCCGAGCGCCTGCGCCGCAGGCACCCGTCGGCGGATCATCGGGGCGAGTAGCGGCGGCAGCGGGGCTCGTAGGCTTCGGTCGCGTGGCGCGGGTCGAGTTGCACATCCTGGAGGGGCCGGCGGCGGGTCGACGGGTCCCCGTCGCGCGTTCGATCACCTTTGGACGGGTGGGCGACACCGAGAGCCTGGGCCCCGACCCCGAGCTCTCGCGCACGCACGCGCGCCTGGCGCTGCGCGACGACGGCGGCCTCGAGCTCGAGGATCTCGGCTCCACCAACGGAACCCGGCTCAACGGCCGCCCGGTTCGGGGGCCGGAGCGGGTTCAGGCGGGCGATCGGATCGCGCTGGGGACGACTCTGCTCGAGGTGCGCGCACCGGCGGCCAGCACGGTGACCGGCGCCCGCCCCGGGACACCCACCGAGGTCCCGGCTCCGGTGCCCTCGCTACGTGCGCCCGAGCAACCGCTGCCCTCGCCGGAGCTGCCCGGGGCCCGCGGGGCGCCTCCTCACCCGGCGGTGAGCGGTGGGCCCGGCGCCGAGCGCCGCACGGTCGGCCTCGGGGTGGCCCTAGTGCTCGCGGGGCTGGCCGCGGGCGTGGCCGCCGCGGTGGCCCTGTGGGCGAGCAACGGCGGCTCTTCGGCCGGCGGCCAGCGCCCGCCGTTCGATGGCACGCTCTACCTGCTGTCCAATCGCTCCCAGCCAAACGCCAACAGCGTGCTGGCCTATCGCTACCGGGCGGGTATGCTCGCTCCCCTCGACGTGCGCGAGTACCCCACCGGGGGCGCGGGGGCGTTCGACCAGGCCAACAGCGGGGTGCTGGACTCGGTGGACCAGATCGCGCTAGACCGGGGGCGGTCCGAGCTGTTTGCCGTCAACAGCTCGTCCGACACGATCGCCGCCTTTCACATCGCCTCGGACGGAACGCTAAGCGCCGTGCGGGGGTCGCCGTTTCCCTCCGAGGGCCGAGGTCCGGCATCGCTGGCCGTCCGCGGACAGGTGCTGATCGTGGTCAACAAGGCGTTCGACGGCGTGCGCAAGGGTCTAAAGACCCAGCCCGGAAGCTTTGCCAGCCTCCCCATCCGCGGGGATGGATCGCTGGGCCCGGCGATCTCCACGATCCCCATGCCGCCGGCCAGCGCGGGGACGCAGGTGCTGCCCACGTCGGACGGCTCGCTCGTCTTCGGCTCCCTGGAGTCGGGCCCGTTCCTGGTCTTCAGGCTGGCCGCGAACGGTTCGCTCACCCAGGCACCCGGATCTCCGCGTCCGCTGGATCCGCGCCGGTTTCCGCCCACCTCTCGGGACGGTCCCTTCTGGCCCCAGGGCATGGCCCTGGCCCCGAGCCGGAGGCTGCTCTACGCCAACGTGTCCAATGCGGCCAAGCTCGTCGTCTACTCCTATGACCGCGACGGGCGGCTTGCCTTGGTGGGCGCGGTGAAGAACAAGGGCGCCAAGCTTCCCTGCTGGACCGCCATCAACCCCGCCGGGACCCGGCTGTACACCGACAACGCCGGCAACGGCACCGTCTCGGTGTTCGACATCGGCGCCGACCCGCGACGGCCGCGCCAGCTCCAGAACCTCAAGCTGCGCACCAGCGGCAACCCGTGGAACCTCACCTTCGACCCAAGCGGACGCTTCCTGTTCGTGCTCAACCCCCGCGCCATCGACTTCATCGAGCCCGGCGCGGGCAACACCGTGCACAGCCTGCGCATAAACGGCGACGGCACGCTGTCCGAGCTCGACGCCTCACCGGTGGACATCCCCGTGTCCACCGACACCCAGCCTCAAGGGCTGGTGGCGGTCACTCGGCGCTGAGCCTTACACGGTCGCGCCCCGGGTTTCCGCGGTTTCAGCCTTGACGTTGGTGCTGCTTGCTGTGCTTCCTGACGCAGTGCCCGCGCTTGAGCACGTAGCCGCGCCGACAGCGCTTCTTGGCCTCGACCGTACCCGCGGCCGAGAACGACACGGCCACCAAGGTGCCGACCAGTGCCGCAATTCGGACCCGTCGCATGCAATCTCCTCGCTCGCCTGCCGAACGCCCGGATACTACCCCGGCGCCGGGCGCCCGATCGCCGGCGTCGACCAGGTAAACCGGGTGACGTCCTCGCGGGGGGCCAGCGCCCCCGGCCGCTGTCCCCGGCGCACGAACAGGATCGGCGCCGGCGCCGCCTGGACCACCTCGGAGCGCGTGGGCCCCAATCCCTCGCTGCGCCAGCGGTCGGACAGGCCGATGACGAGCAGCCCGCTCGCCTGGGCGGCCGCCACGACCCCCTCCCGACCGGGTTCGGCGATGACCGGCTCGGCGGCTACGCCGGCGAATCGCTGCACGAGCAGCGAAGCGTTGGCGAGCAGCCGCGAAGCGTCGCGTCCGCGGGATTCCTCGCTCTGACCAGCGGCGCCGAGCAACCGCAGGGGAGCGGCGTTGGCCGCCGCCAGCCAGGCACCCAGCTCGAGCGCCGCCCAGTCGTGCTCGGCTCCGCCGAACGGCACGACCAGGGGCGAGTCGGTGCCCAGCGCCAGCGGCTCGGTTCCGCGGACCACGAGCACGCCGACGTCGCTCGAGGCGCCGTCGAGCACCGTCCCCACGTCCCCGCGCGGGACGCCCGTCCCGCGCAGCGCCCGCTGCCCGTCGATCAGGGTGAGATCGACCTCCTCCGAGGCGGCGATGCGCACCACGTCGGCGCCCGGGTCGGACGAGGTGAAGGCGACGGCGCGCGCCGCCGCGCCCCTGGCGATCAACGCCTGACGCGTCTGGTGAACCAGCTCGACGGCCTGACCGAGGGCCCGGCTCTCGGTCTGCAGACCCCCCCGCACCTCCGCCGAGCGGGGGGGCTCGATCAACCGCGCCATTATGAGCTCGCGTGGAGGCTCGGAGCGCGCCAGCGGCTCGGCGAGGTCCAGCAGCTGGGCCAGCGCGGCGTCGCTGCCCGGCGCCACCAGGATCGACCGATCGGGAACCGGCAGCCGGGACTCCCGCCGCGAGACGCTGCGGGCCCGATCGAGTTCCTCCTCGACCGGTGATCCGAACCGGTTGTGCGGATCCAGCAGGCGCAGGAGCGGCCCGGTCATGAACGTGGTGACCAGCGCCATGACCACCAGCGCCGAGAACAGGGCCTCGCTCATGACGCCCTTCTCCAGGGCCAGGTTGAGCACGATCAGCTCGGTCAGACCCCGAGTGTTCATGAGGGCTCCGATGACCGCCGACTCGCGCCACGGCACACCCATCACGCGCGCCGCCAGCAGGGAGCCCCCGAACTTGCACAGCACCGCGACGACGATCAGGACCAGCGTCAGCAGCCACAGGGCGGGACGATCGAGCAGGCCGACGTTGGTCCGCAGGCCGGTGTAGGCGAAGAACAGCGGGAGCAGGATGATGGCGACGAAGTCCTCCACCCGGCGGGTGACGTCCTCGGTGAGACCCGCGTGGCGGGGCATGACGGCCCCCATGACGAAGGCCCCAAAGATCACGGCGATGCCGATCTGCTCGGTCAGGTAGGCCGAGATCAGCACGCCGGCGAAGATCGCCGTGATCCACGCCCCGGGTACTCGTCCGGCCTCGTCGAACGCCACCGACGCTCGCGCCAGGATCCGCCTGACCCCCAGGGCCATGACCGCCGAAAAGGCGATCGCCAGGAGCACCGTGCGCATGACGTGCAGCGCCGAGCCGGCGGCGGCGACGGCGGCGGCCAGGGCGATGAACAGCCACGCCGTGACGTCGTCCACAGCCGCCGCGGCCAGGGCCAGCGCGCCGACCGGACCGGACAGCATGCGTCGCTCGACGATGATCCGGGCCAGCACGGGAAACGCCGTGATCGACATCGAGACGCCCATGAACAGGGCAAACGCCAGGAAAGGCTTGTCCGGGGCCAGGAGCCCGTAGGTGGGCAGAGCGACCAGGAGCCCGGCCGCCATCGGCACCAGGACGCCGGTGTTGGAGATCGCGAAAGTCTGGGGCAGGCGCACCCGGAGCTGGCGGGGATCGAGCTCCAGCCCGACCAGGAACATGTAGAAGATCAGGCCCAGGTTGGCGGCGATGCCGAGCACGGGCACGATGTCACTGGGAAACAGGGCGCTCTGGGCGTCGGCCGAGATCGCCCCCAGGACGGTCGGCCCGAGCAGGATCCCCGCCAACACCTCGCCCATCACCCGCGGCTGGCCGATGCGCACGGCCACCTCCCCCACCAGACGGGCGGCGAGCATCACGACCACGACGGCGATGAAGAACGCCGCCACCGCATTTGACGGATCGCGCACCTTGGTCGCCGTCAGCTGCTCGCGCGCTGGGGCCGCCGGCCCCGCCCGGGCCGCTTGCCCGGGCGGTCGCCCGGGGGCGGTGCTCGGCTGCCTCGAGGCGGGTGCGACGGACAGGGTCAGCATGCGGTCCAGGGCGCTGCCGGTGAGCTCCGCCGAACCCCCGCCGCGGCACCTCACCTGCCCGGCCAGGCTGCCCAGCTTGGGCTGGTAGCGAAGGGTCCCCGCCACCGACGTGCCCGGCGCCCGGATCGCCACGGTGTGACCGCCGGAGAAGGCGACCCGACCGCCGAGACAGGTGGAGGTCGGCGCCACCCTCCAATCGCCGGCGATCGACGACGGCGGTCGGGGCTTGGCGCTGGCCGGGGGCGGCGGATCGCGCTTGAGCGCTAGCGTCAGCGGCTGGCCGCCGACCGTGCCGACGAACCGCTGCGCCGACCACGTCGCGTCGAGGCGTCGCGCGCCGCCGCCGGCGCAGTGCACGCTCCCCGACATCCGGGTGCCGTGCAGCTCGAGCTTTGCCCGGGCGCTCCCGGGCTCGCCGCTCAGGTCGATGAAGCGCCCGGACTGGTTGACTTCGACCTTGGTCCCCAGGCAGGCCGCGCCCTTCAAGACGTCATAGCCCCCGGCGACGGGCCGCGGGGCGTGCTTGCCCACGCCCTCCGCGACGACAATGCCGGTCGCCCCTGCCCCGAGCACCGCGAGCACCGCGTAGTAGGTGACCAGGCGCCGGCGCGAGACCGGCCGGGGATGTGCCTCGGAGCTCACGGCGGCGGGCACTCTAAGCGTCGCGCGAGCGGCTCGGCAAGCTCGCCACCGAGGGCTATCCTGGCCCGGTGAACGACCCGCCCAGTTCCGAGGAGCCCCGGCTCGGGGCCGGCGTGCACATCGGTCGCTATTGCATCGAGGCGCAGATCGGGGAGGGGGGCATGGGCCAGGTGTTCCGCGCGGTTCGGACCGAGGACGGCGAGGTCGTCGCCCTCAAAGTGATGAAGGAGCGCTGGCCCGCCGAGTCCGAATGGGTCAAGCGCTTCCTGCGCGAGGCCCGGGCGGCCGGCGAGGTCGAGCACGAGCGCCTGATAGGCGTCCTGGACGCCGGCGAGGAGGACGGGCGCCACTACCTGGTCATGCCCTACGTCGCCGGGCAAACCGTCGAGCAGCGCATCCGAGCCGAGGGTCCGCTGAGCCTGGCCACCACCCAGGCGATGGTCGCCGACGTCGCCGCCGGCCTCGACGCCCTGCACGAGCACGGTCTGATTCACCGCGACGTCAAGGCATCGAACATCATCTTCGGTGCCGACGGGTCCGCCGCCCTGGCCGACTTCGGCCTGGCCAAGGGCACGCGCTACTCGGATCTCACCCGTCCCGGCCAGGTGGTGGGCACGGTCGACTACCTGGCACCGGAGCTGATTCGCGGCGAGCCGGCCACGCCGGCGTCGGACATCTACTCGCTGAGCTGCGTGGTCTATGAGTGTCTGTGCGGCCACACCCCATTCGGCGGACGCGGCCGCTTCCAGGTGGGGATGGCCCATCTCGAGGAGCCACCGGGCGACCCGTGCGCCGACCGAGCGGATCTGCCCGAGCGCTACGGACAAGTCGTCCGCCAAGCCCTGAGAAAGGATCCCGCCCGCCGACCGCCGAGCGCGTCCGCGTTCGCTCTCGCGCTGGCCCAAGCGGCGAGCGCCAAACCCGAGGGCGCGCCGACCGCCCACGTCGTGGTGGTCGACGGGGAGCTGGCCGGTCAGCGCTTCGCCGTGACCGACGAGCTCACCATCGGTCGCGAAAACACCGACCTGATCCTGCCCGACGTCGACGCTTCGCGCCGGCACGCCGTGTTGCGCTCGTCCGGCGCGCGCGTGGAGATCGAGGACCTGGGCTCGCGCAACGGCACCTGGGTGGACGGGGAGCGCGTGGTGGGGACCGTCGAGCTGAGCGACGGCAGCCGCGTCCGGATCGGCGACACCACGCTGTTTGTCGAGGTGCCCCGGGCGCAGGCGCCGGTGACTCGCGTTTCGGCTGGAGCCGAAGCGCCCCCCACGGTCGTTCCCAAGGGGCCCGCCGCGGGTCCGACGGCGCCGCCCGCCACCGAGGCGACCGCCCCACCCGTCGCTCCCTTCTCGCCCCCGGCGCCGGCACGGGCCCGAAGGCCGGGGGTGGCGAGCCGGCTGTGGTTGCCGGCCGGCCTCACCTTCGCCACCGTGATCGCGACGGCGGTCGCGCTGCTCGTCTACTTCGCCGCCAGGTAACCGAAGCCGGCAGCGCTCACCTCGTGGCCAGGTACACCACGACGACCAGCACGGCCAAGGCGAAGATCGCCAGCGGGGCCGCCCGAGCCTGAAACCGCACGCGCTCGTCGCGCAGGCGCTCGAGCTCGGGATGGATGGGCTCGGCAGGGGGGATCGCCTGCGGTCCTGAAGCGGCCGCCCGATGCTCCTGGGTGGCCAGCGCCGCGGGGACCGGCCTCACCCCCGAAGGCCGCGCCGCCAGCTCGGCGTCGGTTCGCAGTTGCAGGACCGTCACCCCGATCAGCAGCTCGTCGCCTGGATCTAGGCGCACCGGAGCGTGAGCCGGCTGATGGTTGACGAACGTCCCGTTGGAGGACCCCAGGTCCTCGACCGTCGCTCCCCCTGCGGACGACGGAGCCACCCGCGCGTGGTGGCGCGATACCCGCGCGTCGCCGAGGCAGAGGTCGGCGTCGTCGGAACGGCCGATGACCAGCGGGCGATCGACGGCCACCGTCGCGCCGGCGCCGGGCCCTTCGACGATCTGCAGATGGAGATCCATGTCGCGCCGGAGCTTAGGCCCCAGGTAGGCTCCCAGCCGATGGCCGGGACCCGAGCAGCCGTGGCCTTGGCCGCCGCGGCGTTGGCCGCCGGCGCCGCGTGGCCGACGTGCGCGCTCGGCGCGGGTCGCAGCGCGCGGGGGTTTTCGGCCACCGACTTCGCCACCGGTTTTCCCTCCCGACCCGCCTGCTGCGGCGCCTCTGGCACCGTGGGACCGACGGGGATCGCGGCGGACCGCGGCGGCAACCTGTTCGCGATCGACAACGGCGGCTTGTACCGCTTTACCCCGTCGGGCGGATCCGCCAGCAGCGCGCGTTTGAACCTGGTCACCGCGATCTCCGGAGATCCGGCCGGCCTCTCCTTCAGCAAGGACTTCTCGCACCTCTACGTCGCGCGCCAGACGACCGGCGACGTCGTCGAGCTCGATCGCGCGACCGGGGCGGTGACGCGCACGCTGGCGACGAACATCGCCGGCGCCACCGGGCTGGCTACCGACCCGATCTCGGGCGATCTGTTCGTCTCGGCGCCGTTCTTCGGATCCCACGTGCTGCGCATCTCGGGGTTCGGGGCCGGCATGGGCAAGGTGTCCGTCTACGCGGCTCCGGGCCCCACCGACGGGCTGGCGTTCGGCGCCGACGGCACGCTGTATGCGGCGACGCGCGACCGGGTGGTCAGGATCGCCGGTACGGCCTCGTCCACGCCGGGCGCTATGACCGTGCTGGCGAGCGAGATCCCCGGCGGACCCGACGGGGTGGCTCCGGTGGCCAACCCGAGCGGCGGGCCGGCGACCTCGGTGGTGGTCAACCGCAACGACGGAACCATCACCCGGATCGACTTCTCCGGCGCCGTGCCCCGATTGACGGACATCGTCACCGGGGGCACCCGCGGCGACTTTCTCGTCGTGGGGTCTGACAGCTGCCTGTACGCCACCCAGGCCGACAGCATCGAGCGGGTAAGCGGCGTGGACGGGAGCTGCCCGTTCGAGCTCTCCAGCCCGACGATCGGCCTGCGCCCTCGCGCCGGGCACACCGAGGTGGTCGCTCCGGTGAGCGGCCGCGTGATGGTGAAGGTCCCGGGCTCGTTCGGGCTGGTGCCGCTGAGGGCCGGCCAGCAGGTGCCCAACGGCTCGGAGGTCGACGTAAAGAAGGGCCAGATCAACCTGACGGTGGCGTCGGGCACCACGGCGCCGCCTTCGACGGCCACCTTCTACGCCGGGCGTTTCCTGGTGCGCCAGAGCCGCGGGTCTCGCCCCACCACCAACCTACGTCTGTCCGAGCCTCTGGGCTGCTCGGCCCGCGGCAGGCGCGCCGCCAGCTCCCGCCGGCGCTCACGGCGGCGCACCCGCCGCCTCTGGGGGCGCGGCCGGGGGCACTACTCCACGCGCGGGCGCTACAGCGCCGCCACGGTGAGGGGAACGTGGTGGCTGGTCGCCGATACGTGCACCGGCACGCGCACGCAGGTTCGCCAGGGGTCGGTCAGGGTGCGCGACTTCTCACGCCGGCGCACCGTGACCGTGCGGGCCGGCCATAGCTACACCGCCCGCCGTCGGCGGCGCTGACCTCCCAGGCCGGTCGTCCCGGCCGCCGACGACGCGGCCTACAGGGGGACGTTGCGCGCCTCCAGGTGAGAGCCGACCTTACGCTTGACTCGCTGTAGGGCGTTGTCCACGGTCTTGGTGTCGCACCCCAGGCGCTCGCCCACCTGCTCGTAGGAGAGACCGTCCAGGTACAGCGAGAGGACTCGGCTCTCGAGCTCCGAGAGCGCGCTCGACAGGCAGGCCACCAGGGAGCGCAGCTCCTCGGAGGAAATCACCTGGTTGACCGGATCGTGGACCTGGGGACCCGGCAGCATCTCATCGAGCGTGGGCGCGTCCTCCCCCGATGCCGCCGGGGCGGTGGAGAACGAGACGTACTGGTTGAGTGGAGTGTGCTTGTTGCGCGTCGCGGTCTTGACCGCGGTGATGATCTGGCGGGTGATGCACAGCTCGGCGAAGTTGCGAAAGCTCGATTCGCGATCCGAGCGGTAGTCGCGCACCGCCTTGTACAGGCCCACCAGACCCTCCTGGACCAGGTCGTCGCCGTCGCCGCCGGCGAGGAAGTACGAGGACGCCTTCAGGCGCACGAAGCCGTAGTAGCGCCGGACGATGCGGTCATAGGCGGTCCCGTCTCCCTGCTTGGCGAGGGCGATCAGGTAGCTGTCATCAACCTCAACCTGAGATTGAGACTTGGCTGAGATTCTTGCCACGAGCGTTCCCTTTCTGGCCCTTTGCAGGGTCAAATGTGCTCAGTGGCGCGCTCCTCCCCAGGGCGCCAACCTCAATTTCAACCCAGGTTTCTAAACCTTAGGTTTAGCGTGATCCAGCGCCAGGGTGCCACAGTTATGGAGTGCTGTCAAGCGTCCTCCGGGCCGTGTCGGCGGCCCTGGACCGCATAGAGCAGCACTGCGGCGGCGGCGGACACGTTGAGCGAGCCGATACGCCCCCGAACCGGGATCGCCACCAGGGCGTCGCAGGCGGCGGCTACGCGCCGGCCCAGGCCGCGACCCTCCGCGCCGAGAACGAGCACCACCCGGCCCGTGTAGTCGGGGGCGGCGTAGTCGCCGGTGGCGTCGGCGTCTGCCCCATAGCACCAGGCCCCCCGCCGCTTGGCGGCGGCGAGGAAGTCGGCCAGGTTGCGCACCCGGGCGACCCCGAGATGCTCGACCGCGCCCGCGGAGGCCTTGCACACGGCGGGCGTGACCTCGGCCGCGCGGTGGCGCGGGATCACTACGCCGCTCGCCCCGGCGCACTCGGCCGTGCGGCATATCGCCCCGAGGTTCTGGGGATCCTGGATGCCGTCGAGGGCGACCACCAAGGCGTCCTCGTGCGCCAGCAGCTCCTCCGGATCGCGATACGGATAGGCGCCGGCCTGGGCGCAGACGCCCTGGTGGCTCGGGGACCGGCACAGACCCTCGAGCTCTGACGCGGGTGCCTGCACGAGCCGCGGGTCGCCGGTGAGCCACGGCTCGCGCGCGGTCGCTTGCGTCGCCCACACGTGCTTCACCGAGGCGGCGCGGGCGCCGTGCAGCAGCTCGCGGACGGGGTTTCGCCCGTAGACCACCACGACGGCTAGCGCCGCTTTAGCTCGGGCCCGGCTGGCCCGTCGCGGACCTCCCAGCCCAGCTCGGCGAGCCGCTCGCGCAACGCGTCGGCGGTGGCGTAGTCCCCCGCCGCGCGGGCGCCCTCGCGCTTCCTGACCAGGCCCCTTGCTTCTGCGTCGGGGCGGGGTTCGGGCTCGGGCTCGAGCAGGCCCTCGAGCCCCAGCATCTCCAGCATCTCGCGCAGGTCGGCGGCGCCCACCGTACCCGGCGGGCGCCGATTGGCCTGGCGCACCCAGGCCCACAGGGCGACCAGAGCCTGCGGGGTGTTGTAGTCGTCGGCCAGCGCCGCGAAGAACGCATCGCGGTGCCCGGAGAGCTCTGCGGGCGAGGGCCCTGCGGTCAGCCGGTGCGCCGCCTCGCCCAGGCGGGCCACGTTGGCCCGGGCCTGGCCGAGGGGCTTCTCCCCGAAGGCGATCGGCTGACGGTAGTGCCCGCCGGCGAAGTACATGAGCAGGACCTCGGGACCGTGGCGGTCCAGGACCTCGTGCAGCGGCTCGATGTTGCCCACCGACTTGGCCATCTTCTCCCCGCTGAGCTGGAGCATGCCGTTGTGCACCCACATACGGGTGAGCTCGGCGCCGCGCGCCGCCCGCGTCTGGGCCGCCTCGTTCTCGTGGTGGGGAAACAGCAGGTCCAAGCCGCCGCCGTGGACGTCAAAGCCCAGCCCGAGCAGGCTCTCCGCCATCGCCGAGCACTCGATGTGCCAGCCCGGCCTCCCCCGCCCCCACGGGGAATCCCAGGCGGTGTCCTCCTCGGGCTTGGTGCCCTTCCACAGGGCGAAATCGAGCGGATCCCGCTTGCGTTCGGCGCCTTCGATGCCCTCGCCCTGGTCCATCGCCCCGAGGTCGCGCCCGGATAGGGAGCCGTAGGCAGCGTCCGAGCGCACCGAGAAGAAGACGTCGCCCTGGGCCTCGTAGGCGTGCCCGGTCTCGATCAGCGCCGAGATGTGGTCGATGATCGGCCCCATCGTTTCGCTGGCCAGTGGCTCGGCGTCGGGGCGGCCCAGACCCAGCCGGTCGGTGTCCGCGCGGTAGGCGTCGGCCATCTGTCGCGCCAACCCGGCGCTGGGCTGGCCCAGGGAGCGCGCGGCGTCGTAGATCTTGTCGTTGACGTCGGTGATGTTGACCACCAGCGTCACCTCAAGCCCCTCGTGCTCCAAGAACCGCTTGAGCAGCGAGAAGACGACGTACGGGCGCGCGTTGCCCACGTGGAGGCGCCCGTAGACGGTCGGTCCGCAGGCGTAGATCGAGACCCGGCCGGGATCGCGCGGCTGCAGGAGCGCTACGGCCCCCGAGCGCGTGTCGTGGAGGCGAAGCTCGCGCACCTGGGCACCCTACCGCGGGCCCTGGGCGCAGAAATCCTCCCGTAAACCGGGAGCTTTTCGGCGCCCGGACCCCAGCGCTCGGTCAGTGCGATGACCGAACGCCAGAGTGCCAACGGCGGCACTTTGCGGGTTTGGCTCGATCGTACGCCCGGAGCGCCGGTTACCCTTGTCGCGGGTTGTCGTCCGCCGCCGGCCAAAGCAGGCTGCTATCGGAGGTCGAGGAGGCATTTCGTAGCCTCCCCGACCGATATCTGGGCGCCGAACCGGGCTTTGACGCCACCTACCACGTGCGCCTGGGTGACGTGGGGCACACCTGGGAGGTGCGCCTGACCCACCACGGGGCGCGCGTGCGCAAGGGGGTCACCCGCCGCGAGCCCGACGTGACGATCGGCAGCGACGGGGCCACGTGGCTGGCCATGCGGGCGGGAGAGCTCTCGGGCATCGAGGCGTTCTCGCGCCGCGTCCTCTATGCGCGCGGCAACCTCGACCTGGCGGTGGGCTTTGAGGGCATGTTCCGGCGCCCCGACGGGCGGCCTCCCCTGGTGCGCATGCACGAGGCGCGCCTGCCCGGACGCCGCGTGTCCACCCTGACCATGGGCCAGGGGCCCGACGTGCTGCTGTTGCACGGCCTGGGCAGCACGAAGGCCTCGATGTTCGACGTCGCCGCCGCGCTCAGCCGCTCCTATCGCGTACACGCCCCCGACTTCCCCGGGTTTGGCTCGTCGTCCAAGCCGGCGACCGCCCCCTACAGCCCGCGCTACTTCGCCGAGACGGTCACCGCGCTGATGGACGAGCTCGAGGTGGACTGTGCGCACGTGGTGGGCAATTCGATGGGCGGGCGGGTAGCGATCGACGTCGCCGTGCGCTGGCCCGAGCGCACCCGCGCCCTGGCGCTTCTGTGTCCGGCGATGGCCTTCATCCGCCGGGGGCTGCCCACGGCGCTGGTCCGCCTACTACGTCCCGAGCTGGGCCTGGTCCCTCACCGCTTCCGGCGCGGGACGGTGGCGGCGCAGTTCTGGGGCCTGTTCGCCGATTCTGATCAGGTCGACCCGGCCATGGCCGACATCGCGGTCGATGAGTTCCAGCGCATCTACGCCTCGGCGGGGGCCCGGCTGGCGTTCCTGTCCGCCGCGCGCAACATCTACCTGGAGCCGCCCTTCGGCAAGCGCGGGTTCTACCCGCGCCTGTCGGAGCTCGAGTCCCCGGCCCTGTTCGTGTGGGGCTCTCACGACAAGCTCGTGCCCGCGGCCTTCCAGCGCCACGTGACCGAATGGCTCCCCCGCGCCGAGCAGATCGTGCTCGAGGGGTGCGGTCACGTACCCCAGGTCGAGCGCCCGGCCCAGACGATCGGGCTGATCGAGCGCTTCTTCGCGCGCAGCGACGCCCTGGCCCAGCCCGGGCGCCTGTCGCGCGCCGCCTGAGGCGGCTCCGCGCGGGCCCGGCCGGCAGCGCCCGCGGGCGCCTTCCGAGGAGAAAACCGCCTCGTTAGGCTCTCCGGCGTGCAGGAGATCGCGCCGGGCCTGTGGCACTGGACGGCACGCCACGAACACATCCACCTGGAGGTCAGCTCCTACTACCTGGCGGCCGAGCGCACCGTCATCGACCCGATGGTGCCGGCGCCGGGCATCGAATGGTTCGAGCGGCACGGCCCGCCCGAGCACGTGCTGCTCACCAACCGCCACCATGATCGCCACGCCTGGCGGCTGCGCGACGCCTTCGACTGCACGGTGCACTGCGTCCGCAACGGGCTACACGAGCTCGAGGGGCGCGGACCCGCCGAGCCATTCGATTTCGGCGATGAGCTACCGGGGGGCGCCGTAGTGCACGAGGTGGGCGTCATCTGCCCCGACGAGTGCGCGCTGCACCTCCCCGCCCACCGCGCACTGGCCTGCGCGGACGGGGTCGTGCGCTGGCCCGGCGGAGAGGAGCTCGCCTTCGTCCCCGATCACCTAATGGACGATCCCGATCAGACCAAGGCGGGGCTGCGCGACGCCTACCGCCGGCTCCTGGAGCTCGACTTCGGCCTCCTGCTCCTCGCCCACGGGGATCCCGTGCTCGATGGCGGGCGCGACGCGCTCGCCACCTTCGCGGGCCAGGATCGTTAGATCTCCTAGCCCCCGGCCCGAGCGACCGACCGGAGCGCCGGGGCGGGGTGCGGGCGCCCGCACCGGCCCCGTGTTGGCCCCCTCCCACGGCGGGTAGACTGGCGCGACGATGGCCGAGACCACTCGCGCCGACACGCTCTCGACCAACGGTCACCGCCGGGAGACCATCCCCTCGCCGGCGTCGACCGAGGCCGGCGAAGCGCGCCCGGGTTTGATCGAGCGCGCGCTGCGCGCGGCCACCGATCAGGTCACCCGGCGCATTCCGGCCGCCGATCTGGACGAGCGCGACCCCGACTACATCCGTGAGAGCTTGCCCCGTCTATGGCTGCTGGCCAGCATCTACTTTCGCGCCGAAGTGCGCGGCCTGGGCAACATCCCCGAAACCGGTCCCGTGCTGCTGGTGGGCAACCACTCTGGCGGCAACCTGACCCCGGACACCGGCGTGTTCACGCTCGCCTTCTCGGCGTACTTCGGGATCGAGCGGCGCTTTTACCAGCTCGCCCACAACCTGGTGCTCTCGATGCCCGGCCTGGGGATGCTGCGCAAGTACGGCACCGTGGCCGCGTCGCCCGAGAACGCCGAGACGGCCCTCTCCTCGGGGGCGGCGTTGCTCGTCTACCCGGGCGGCGACTACGAGGTGCACCGCCCCATCTGGGAGCGCCACAAGGTGGACTTCAACCGCCGCAAGGGGTTCATCCGCCTGGCGCTTGAGCAGGGCGTGCCGATCGTCCCGGTGGTCGCGGTCGGGGGCCAGGAGACCGCCCTGTTTCTCTCCCGCGGCGAGCGGCTGGCCCAGACCCTGCTGCTCGACCGCCTCTTTCGCCTGAAGGTCCTGCCGATCTCGATCGCGCCCCCGTGGGGCCTGAACGTCGGCGACATGCTGGGGCACTTTCCCCTGCCGGCCAAGATCACGATGGAGGTCCTGCCCCCGATTCACCTCACCCAGGAGTTCGGGGCCGACCCGGACGTCGACGAGATCTACGATCACGTCGTGCGGCTCATGCAGGACACGCTCGACGCGCTGGCCGCCGAGCGGCGCCTCCCGATCGTCGGGTGAGGCCGTGAGGGTCGCGTGCGGCATCGACATCTCGGCCCCGCGGGAGCTGGTGTGGGAGGCGATCACCGATCCCGCGCGCTACCTGCACTTCATGGCCGGGCTGACCCGCTGGGAGGTGGCCTCCGATGAGCCCACGGGCCTGGGTGCCCGCTACCGCATGCTGATGCGCGTCGGCTCGGCCGAGATCGGCGGCCTCGTCGAGGTCGTGGAGTGGGACGAGCTCGGCGATCTCGCCTGGACGTCGGTGACCGGCCTGGACCAGCGAGGCCGCTGGCGCCTGCGCGAGCGACCCCAGGGGCACACGCGGGTGGAGTTTCGCCTCTCCTACGGCGTCGCCGGCTCGGGCCTGTTCGGGTGGTTGGCCGAGCAGGTAGCCGCACCGATGGTGCGCGCCAACCTCCGGCGCTCGCTGCAGCAGCTCAAGCGCCAGGTCGAGCACGAGCAGCTGCGCGCGCTGGCGGCCCAGCGGCGCTCCCGCAGCGCGGTTTAGCTGGCTCAGCCCAAGACGACGCGGTCGCGCCCCGCGCGCTTGGCCTCATACAGCGCGGCATCGGCCTGGGCCAGGAACTGCTCGGCCGCCTTGACCTCGTCCCACTGGCACAGCCCCGCCGAGCAGGTCTGGCCGAGGGGGCGCGCCGCCCGTAGACGCTCGACCACCAGGGCCGCCTCCTTCATGGTGCACTGGGGCAACAGGACGAGGAACTCGTCGCCGCCGTAGCGGGCGATGTAGTCGGTCACCCGCACCAGCATCCGCCAGGCGGCCGCCGTCTCGACCAGCAGCTCGTCGCCGACCAGGTGACCGTGACGGTCGTTGAACTCCTTGAACCGATCGAGGTCGAGCAGCGCCAGGCACAGGGACCGGCGGCTTCGGGCCGCGCGCGCCAGCTCGCGCCGAAGCTCCTCGTCCCAGGCACGCCGGTTGGGCAGGCCGGTCAGCTCGTCGGTCCGGGCCATCGCCTCGACGCGCCCGAGCAGCATCTCGCGATCGGCCTCGACTCGTTTGCGCTGCGTGATGTCGCGGACGATCGCCGTGTAGAGCGACCCAGCGTCGGCCCGCCAGGTCACCAGGCACAGCTCGAGCGGGAACTCGCTCCCGTCCTGGCGCCGGCCGCACAGCTCGATCGTGCGACCGGCGTTCTCGGCATCCTCGTTGGAGAACAGCCAATCGATCTGCAGCCGGTAGGGCGTGTGCATGCGCTCGGGCAGCAGCTCGAGAAACGAGCGCCCAAGCATCTCTTCGGCGCGATAGCCGAACGTGCGTTCCGCCGATGGATTGAAATGCGTGACCCGCCCCGCCGCGTCGAGCGCGACAACCGCGTTCACCCCAGGCGCCTCCACGGCCCTCCCAGCGTCTTTCGCCCGACGAGCAGGGCACCGTAACACCCCGGCTGCCGTCGGCGCAAACCCATCGGCTCCGGGTCGCGTCGGCGCCAGCGGAGCCCGGGCTGGGATGCGGTGGTGATAGGCGGGCCACGATCGGGTAGTCGAGCCCTATGCGCCTGCCAGCCAGCGCGATAGCCGCCGCGGCGCCCGCCGGCGGCGCCGCGACCGGACAGACGATCGCCGCCACCGCCGGCGCCCTGCTGATCACCGCCACGATGCTGGCGATCGTCTCCGCCCACCGCAGCGGGCGCACCTCCCGGGTGGCGCGGCTGGCCGCGTTCGCCGAGCGCTCATCCGGGCTGCCGGGGTGGTCCGCGCTGCCGATCGCGTTCGTCTACGGCGCCCTGGGCATCGCGGTGTTCGGGATGTACTGGGACATCTCCATCCACCTCGACAAGGGCCGGGATCCGGGGCCCCTGGCCAACGACGCCCACTACTTCATCCTCGCCGGGCTGTTCGGCGTGTTCTTCGCCGGGCTCTTGGCGGTGTGCTTGCCCCGGGAGGGTGAGCGGCCGAGCCGGCCCAGCGTGCGCCTCACCCGCGACTGGTACGCGCCGCTGGGAGGGCTGCTCATGCTCATCTCGGCCTCCTTCGCCCTGGCCGCCTTTCCGCTCGACGACCTCTGGCATCGCCTCTTTGGCCAGGACGTCACGCTGTGGGGCCCGACCCACCTGATGTTGATCGGGGGGGCGGGCCTGGCCACGGTCGGGGGCCTGATCCTGCTCTGCGAGGGCGTCCACGCCCGCAGTTCGGGGCGGAAGCCCGGCGTGCGCTGGCTCGTCCCGCGCCAGGCGGCGTTGGCCGGCTCCTTCCTGGTCGCCCTGACCACCTTCCAGGCCGAGTTCGACTTCGCCGTCCCCCAGTTTCGCCTCGTGTGGCATCCGATCCTGGTCATGCTGGCCGCCGGCATCGGGCTGGTAACCGCCCGGTTGCTGATCGGTCGGGGCGGCGCCTTGGCCGGGTTGGCCGGCTACCTGGCCATCCGGGGTCTGCTGTCCGTTTGGGTCGGCCCGATCACCGGGCACACGCCGGTGCACTTCGCCCCCTATCTGGTGGAGGCCCTGGTGGTCGAGGCGGTGGGGCTGCGCGCGACGCGGTACGGGCCTCTGGCGTTCGGAGCGCTCGCCGGCTTGGGCATCGGGACGATCGGCCTGGCCGCCGAGTGGGGCTGGTCGCACGTGTGGTGGGTCATCCCCTGGACCTCGGCGCTGCTTCCCGAGGGGATCATCGGCGGCGTCCTGGCCGCCGTCGCGGGCGGGGTGATCGGCGGCTTCGTCGGCGGCTCGCTGAGCGCACCCATGCGGGGCTTTCCCGTCGAAGCGCGGTGGGCGCCGGCGGCGGCGGCCGTGGTGGTCATCGGCCTGTTCGCCTACGCCCTGCCCATGCAGGGCGGGCCGCCCACCAGCGCTCGGATCACCCTGCACGACATCACGCCGCCCCCCCACCGCACCGTGTCGGCCACGATCGCGCTGCAACCGCCCGGCCGCGCCGACCACGCCGAGTGGCTCAACGTCACCGCCTGGCAGGGCGGGGGCAGCGTCGTCGATCCGCTGCATCGGGTGCGCGAGGGCGTCTATCAAACGACCAAGCCGATCCCGGTCTATGGCAACTGGAAGGCCACCGTCCGCCTGCACAACGGCAGCACGGTGGCCGGGCTGCCGATCTACTTCCCCGAGGACCGCGCGATCCCGGTGCCCGGGATCCCCGCCAGCGGGAGCTTTGAGCGCGGCTTCGTGCGCGACAAGAAGAACCTGCAACGAGAGCAGAAGCCGGGGGTCCCGGGTGTACTGACCCTCGGCGCCTACCTGCTCGTGCTGGCCGTCGCGCTCGGCCTGCTCGGCTCGCTGGCTTGGGGCCTAGGCCGCTTCGCCCGCCTGTCCACCGGCCGAGGCGAGCGCCGGCGCGCAGCCGGTGCGCGGCCCGGCGTGCCCAGCGGGACGCGACCGGCGAGCGCCTGATCGGGGCCCGGGCGCGGGCGGGGGGTGGTGGAGCGCGACGAACCGGCAGGACTTCGAGCCCGGGCGTCTAAACTTGCACTTTGCGGGAATCTCCGTGTCTATAGGCACAACACATGCGTCTTTACTCGACCTGGCTCTCCGATCCCTTCTGGCGCCTTGAGCGCCCCTCAGACCCCGCCCCCCGCGGTCACTGGCTGGGCCGCCTGCTGCGCCGGCTGACCCGACGCTAGCGCTCAGCCTTCGGAGGTCAGCAGCGCCACCGCGATCGCGGCCACGCCCTCGCGCCGGCCCACGAATCCGAGCCCTTCGCCGGTGGTCGCCTTGACGCCCACCGACTCCGGGGCCACGCGCAAGGCCGCCGCCAGACGCGCCCGGATGGCCTGGCGGTGGGGCGCCAGGCGAGGCGCCTCCATGACCACGGTGGCGTCCACGTTGGCCACCCGCAGCCCGGCGTTGGCCAGGCGGCCCACGACGGTCTGCAGGAGCTCGAGCGAGTCGGCGTCCCGGTAGAGCTGCTCGGTATCGGGAAACAGCTCGCCGATATCCCCCATGCCCCCCGCCCCGAGCAGCGCGTCGATGATCGCGTGGGCCAGGACATCGGCGTCGGAGTGCCCGCCCAGTCCGCGGTCGTGCTCGACCTCGACGCCGCCGAGCACCAGCCGGCGGCCGTCGGTGAACGGGTGCACGTCGTAGCCGATGCCGACCCTCACGTGGCCCCGATCGGTTCCAGCCGTCGCCGGCGGCCCTCGAACACGCTGAGCTCCTGGACGCCGAGCTCGTCCAGCAGCCCCAGCGCCTGGTCGTAGCGATCTCCCACCTCGGCCGGCGTATGGGCGTCGGAGGACAGGGCCACCGGGCACCCCGCCTCCAGGCACATGCGCAGGAAGTCCGGGGCGGGGTATAGCTCGCGGGCCGGCTTGCGCAGTCCCGCGGTAGAGAGCTCGATCGCGATCTGGGACCCGGCGATCCCGTCCATGGCGCGCTCATAAAAACGGCGCAGGTCCCCGGCGGGCCGCGGGCGCTGCGGGCCCCACACCTTGACCAGGTCGGGGTGAGCGAGGATGTCGAACATCCCGCTGCGCGCCGCCTCGCCGAGCGTCTCGAAGTACCGGCGCCAGACCGTCTCCGGGCTGGCCTTGCGCTCCCACACGTCCCAGCCCGGGTGATCGACGGCCAGCTCGGAGAGGAAGTGCACGGAGCCCACCACGTAGTCCCACGGGTAGGCGTCGATCAGCGAGGCCATGCGGTCCTCGCGGCCGACGATGAAGTCGGCCTCCAGCCCCAGCCGCAGGTCGGTCTGCTCGGTCACGAAGCCGCAGTAGGCGTCGAGGTCATCGACGGCGTTCTCGCGCCAGAACGGATGGTGCCAGACGGCGAGCGCCTGGCGAAAGCGGTGCACGTGCTCGGACACTCCCAGCTCGGCGATTCCGCGCTCGCCGGCCATCGTCCGGTAGCGCTCGGCGTTGGCCGGCGTGAAGTACTCGTCGGCGGTGGCCGACAGCTCGTCGGGGCGCAGATGGAGGTGGTAGTCGGTGAGCACGTCAGCGGCCGGCCCCGCCGGCCAGCGCCGCCTCCGCGCGGACCAGGTCGTCCAGCTCGGTCACCTTGAGGTTGCCGGGCGGCGCCGGCACCACCCGCACGACGCCGCCGCTGCGCTCGACCAGCCAGGCGTCGTCGGTGGCCGCCGCCAGCGTGCGGGGATCGACATCCAGGGCGCGCTCGAGCGCGTGGCGGCGAAACGCCTGCGGCGTCTGGACCGCCCACAGACGCTCGCGCTCGAGCGTGCCGGTCACGCGACCCTCGGCGTCGACCTGCTTGATGGTGTCGGTCACCGGGGCGGCGGCGATGGCTCCGTCAGCGCCATCGGACAGGCCTTCCAGTACCCGGGCCACGAGCTCGGCGGTGAGCAGGGGGCGGGCGGCGTCGTGGACGAGGACCGGATCGCCGGGGCCCACCGCCCCGAGCGCGGCCCGCACCGACGCCGAGCGGCTCGGCCCCCCGGCCACGCCGGTGGCGCCCGCCGGGGCCTCCGCGCCCGGGGGCAGGGCGACGACGATGCGCTCGATCGCCGGGCTCTCCGACAGGGCCCGCACGCTCCAGTCGACCATCGGCCGACCGGCGAGCGTGAGCAGCGCCTTGGGCCGGTCGCCGCCCAACCGCTTTCCCCGGCCCGCCGCCACCACCAGGGCTACCGCCATATGCCGGTGAGGTTCGGGCGCACGCAGCCCCTCAGGTGGCGAAGGCCGGCTGCGTGCGCCCGGACGCCTACTTGGCGCCGGTGGCGACCTTGCCGTTCGCCGAGGCGGCGAGCAGGTCGTCGAGGTAGGCCTCGGCCTCTTCCTCGTCCTTGTCCAGCGCGTACATCAGCTCGGAGGCGAGGATCTTCTTGGCCCGGGTGAACATCTGCTTCTCCCCCGTGGACAGTCCCTTCTGGGACTCGCGCAGCGCCAGGTTGCGGACCACCTCGGCGAGCTCATAGATGTCGCCGGTCTTGATCTTGTCCCGATTGTGCTTGAAGCGCCGGTTCCAGTTCTTGGGCATCTCGGAGACATCGTCCTGGAGCACGTCGAGCACCTTCTTGACCGTGTCTTCGTCGATCACGCGCCGCAGGCCGGCCACGGCGGCGTTCTCGGTGGGCACCATCACGGTCATGTCGTTGTGGAGGATCTTGATGGTCAGGTACTCGCGCCGCTCGCCGAAGACCTCTTTTTCCTCCTTCTTGAGGACCTTGCCCGCCCCGTGATGGGGATATACGACGTTGTCGCCCAGCTCGAATTCGATGAACTCGGCCTCGGCGACTACCTCGAGATCCTCTGCGATCTGCTCTTCCGTCGGGGTTGATTGGGGAATGGTTTCCTCCTTGTCTGTGGGCCGACGCACGGCGTCGGGCCGGTTCACTCAAGTTTGCAGGTAGCGATCGACCAGGTTGATCTCTTGCAGGCGGCGGAGGCCTTCGCGGATGTCCTTGGCCCGGATCTCGCCCACCCCTTCGACCGCCTCCAGCTCGGCGTCGGTCGCCGCCAGCAACTCGTCGAGTCCGCCGAACTCGGCGACGATGCTGCTCACCACCAGCTTGGGCAGGCGGGGGATGCGCCCGAGGATGCGATGGCCGCGCGGGGATACGGGGTAGTCGAGCGTGTTGAGCTTGCGGTCGTAGCCCAGCACCTCGGCCAGGCGGCCGAAGTCGAGCAAGTCCTGGTGGGCCAAGCGCGCGATCGTCTCCAGCGCGCTCGGCTGGGCGCCCGGCGAGGGGTCGGCCAGGTAGTCGCTGACCAGGGTCGCCTTCTCGGCCGCGGTGCCGACCATGGTCTCCTCCAGCTGCATCTCTATCAGCCGGCCCTCGGTGCCCAGCTCGACGATATGGCGCTCGATCTCCACCCCCATGCGCGTCACCAGCTCCGCCCGCTGGAGCACGGTGAGGACGTCGTGCAGGGTGGCCCCGCCCTCGAACTCCAGGGCGGTGAGGCGGGTGGAGACCTGGTCCAGGCGAGCCCGATACTTGTCCAGGGTGGCCAGCGCCTGGTTGGCCTTGGCCAGGACCACCGGGATGTCCTCGAGCACGTACTTGGTGCCGTCGACGTAGAGCGAGACGACCTCGCGCCGCTGAGAGATGGCTACCACCAGCGCGTCGGTCTGCTTGGAGACGCGCTCGGCGGTGCGGTGGCGGGTGCCGGTCTCCAGGGAGAGGATCGTCGGGTCGGGCATGAGCTGGACGTTGGCCATCGTGATGCGGGTGGCGTTTACGTTGAGCACGATCGCCCCATCCATCTTGGCGACCTGGTAGAGCAGTGGCGGCGTGTAGTCGACATCGAGCTTGATCCCACCCGAGAACAGAAAGCTGAGCTCGTCGTGCTCGCCGATGACGAGCAGGGCACCGGTGCGGGCGTGGACTATGTGGTCGAGCCCCTCGCGTAGGGCAGTCCCCGGCGCGACCATCTCAAGAGCCTTGACCAAGCCGGGCTCCTGGGCTGTCGCGAGATCGGCCCACTCTTCCCCTCTCTGCGACATCCACACCCCATTCTAGCGGGGTTTAGCAGGAGTTTAGGCCGGGCCGGCGCCGACTTGGCCGGGGCTCGCGCCCGCTGCGGCGACCGGGGCGTCAGGCCGCGCGCGCCGCCCGGGAGGGCGTCGCGCGCCCCGGCAGGGCGGTGGACAGCGCGGCGCGCAGGCTGGAGAGCTCGATCGTCCCCTCGTTTCCGGCGGGCGCCCGGCGCCCCCTGGCGGGCGCCTCGGCTCGCGGCCCGCCCGCCGGGCACAGCACCGGCGCCAGCCCGAAGCGCCCGGCCTCGGCCACGCGCCGGTCGGGGTGGGCGACCGAGCGCAGCTCGCCGGTGAGCCCGAGCTCGCCAAAGCACGCCACCGGGCGGGGCTCGCCCGGGGAGCCGGCGGTCAGGGGCTGTCCCCGTGCGGCCCCCGCCACCGCCAGGGCGACCGCCAGGTCGGCGCCGGGCTCGTCCAGGCGCACTCCGCCGACCACGTTTACGAACACGTCGGAGCTTCCCAGGGCGACCCCGCCGTGACGGGCCAGGACGGCGAGCACCAGCGCCAGGCGGTTTCGGTCCAGGCCGGTCACCACCCGGCGCGGGGGCACCAGCTCGGAGGCGGCGACCAGCGCCTGGACCTCTACCAGGAGCGGCCGGCTGCCCTCCATCGCCGCCAGCACGACGCTGCCGGGGGCGTGAGCCGCCTCGGCCACGAACCGGGCGGAGGCGTCGAGCACCTCTACCAGCCCGCCGTCGCGCATCTCGAACACGCCGACGTCGTTGGTCGAGCCGAAGCGGTTCTTGAGGGCCCGCAGGATGCGGTGGGTACGCTCGCGCTCGCCCTCGAACTGCAGCACGCAGTCGACGAGGTGCTCGAGCGCGCGGGGTCCGGCGAGGCTGCCGTCCTTGGTTACGTGCCCGACCAGTATCACCGCGCAGGCGCTGGCCTTCGCCAGCTCCATGAGCCGCAGGCACACCTCGCGGACCTGGCCCACCGAGCCGGGGGCGCTGCCCAGCCCGGCCTCGTGCAGCGTCTGGACGGAGTCGATCACGCACACCTCGGGGCGCTCGGCCTCCAGGGTGGCGGCGACCACGGCCACGTCGGTCTCGGCCACCACGGGGACCGACAGGGCGCCGGCGCCCAGCCGCTCGGCGCGCAGGCGCACCTGGTCGGCGGACTCCTCGCCGCTGACGTAGAGCGTGCGCCGGCCGGCGGCCTGCAGGTGCCCCAGCGCCATGTTGGTGAGCGTCGACTTGCCGATCCCCGGCGAGCCGCCGAGCAGGACGAGCGAGCCGGGCACCAACCCGCCGCCCAGCACGCGGTCGAGCTCGTCGATCCCCGTGCCCAGACGGGCGATCGGCGGCGGCTCGACCTCGGCCAGCGCGCGCGGCTGGGCCGCCGGGGCAGCCTGCCCCGCCCCGCGCTGCGCCCGGCCGGGCCGCCCGGCCCCGGACCGCGGCGGGTGCTCTTCGACCAGCGTGTTCCAGGCCCCGCAGCCGGCGCAGCGCCCGTGCCAGCGCGGCTCGGTGTGCCCGCACTCAGAGCAGAGGTGGACGGTGGAGGCGCGGGCCACCCGTCCAGGCTACGGCCTGGCCCCGACGGCTCCGGCTAGATCCGCGCCCGCCGTAGGGTCCCCGACCGCGGCGCCCGGCGAGCGCTGTCGCTCACTTGCGGCGAAGCCGATTTTGCAGGTTGACCAGCCTCGTCGACACGCGCTCGCCCGGGCTTCCGGGCGGCGGCAGCGCCCCCAGCTGGCGCATGCTGTGGGCGACGTCGAAGACGATCCGCAGGCGCGCGAGCTTGCCGTCGCTGTACTCGTGGAAGTCCGCGCCCTGAAAGCCGAGCTTCTTGCCGGTCGGCGCCAGGCCCGGGGGGTCGATCGGGCCCAGGTGGGTGGCGTCTCCGCGCCAGTGAAACGCGGCCCGGGGCTCGCTCGGGTGCAAGAACGGCCCGTCGGCCAGCTCGAAGCGCATGTCGGGAAACGCCCGCCAGCTGTGGGCGAGGAACTCGCGCACGTCGGCGTGGCCGTGCATCGTCCTCGGCCAGGCCGAGTCGTCGTAGACCACGTCCTCGCCCATCATGCCGAGCACCTGCTCGGCCTGGTGCGAATTCCACGCCGCCAGCCACCTGGCGACGAAGTCCTCGACGAAGTCCTGCCCGACGGACCCTGAGGCTGTCTGCTGCTGGGTGGCCATGACTCCTCCTGGGATCGATTTACGCCGCGGGCGCGAGTCTCGCGCACCGGGCGTCGGCGCGCAAGCGACGCGGTCTAGGTCCGGCGGCCGGCGATCGCCCGGGCGCGCACGCAGGACTCGAATCCCGAGACCTTGTGTGAGGCGTCGCAGAACGGCTTGGTGTGCGAATGGCCGCAGCGGCACAGGACCAGTGGCCGGCCGGCGTCGAAGCTGAGCTCGTTGCCCTGGGCGTCGATCAGGCGCACGGCTCCGGTGATCTTGTAGGGGCCGTCGTCGCGCACCTTGATTTCGACCGCCGGCTCGACCGCCAACGGGACCGCCGGGTCCGGCGGGGGCACGGGAGCGTCGGCGTCGCCGGACGCCACCGCTCTACTTCTCGTCGCCGTCGGAGTCGGCGGGCGGCGTGGGCTCGTCTCGTCCCTCGGTCTGCTCGCCGCTGTCGGCGCCCACGCCCACCGGCGTCTTGGCCTGCTCGGGCTCGACCACCGACAGGGTGACCCCGCCCTCGTCGGCGTCCTCGGTGGCCGCCTCGGCATCCTGGTCCACCACCACGGTCGAACCGGCGGGCACCTCGGCGCGCAGCACGAAGTCGGCCAGCGGATCCTCGATGTGGCGCTGGATGGCGCGCCGCAGCGGCCGGGCCCCCATCGCCGGATCCCAGCCCTTCTCGACGAGCATGTCCTTGGCCTCGTCGGTGAGCTCGAGCTGGAGTTCGCGGTCGGCCATCGAGTGGCGGATGCGCACCAGCAGCAGCTCGACGATCTCCTTGATCTCGTTCTTGGTGAGCTTGTGAAAGACGATGACGTCGTCGATCCGGTTGAGGAACTCGGGACGGAAGACCTTCTTGAGCTCGCCCATGATCCGGTTCTTCATGTCCTCGTAGGTAAGGCCGGTCTCGTCGTCGGACACCGCGAAGCCCAGCGGCGTGTTGCGCGCGATCTCCGAGGCTCCGATGTTCGAGGTCATGATCACGATGGCGTGACGGAAGTCGACCGTGCGCCCCTGGGCGTCGGTCAGCCGCCCGTCCTCCAGGATCTGGAGCAGGATGTTAAAGACGTCGGCGTGCGCCTTCTCGATCTCGTCGAGCAGCAGCACGCTGTAGGGCTTGCGCCGCACCGCCTCGGTGAGCTGGCCGCCCTCGTCGTAGCCGATGTAGCCCGGCGGCGAGCCGACCAGGCGCGAGACGGCGTGCTTTTCCATGTACTCGGACATGTCGATGCGCACCATCGCGTCCTCGTCGCCGAACAGGAACTCGGCGAGCGTGCGGGCCAGCTCGGTCTTGCCCACCCCGGACGGGCCGAGGAAGATGAACGATCCGGTGGGGCGCTTGGGGTCCTTGAGGCCGGCGCGCGAGCGGCGGATGGCCTTGGAGACCACCTCGACCGCCGGGTGCTGGCCGATGACCCGCTTGTGCAGCTCATCTTCCATGCGCATGAGCTTGGCCGTCTCGGCCTCGGTGAGCTTGAACACGGGGATGCCGGTCCACATGGAGACGATGTCGGCGATCTCCTCCTCGCCGATCTCCGGGCGGTCGCCGGACTCGCCCGACTCCCACTGCTCCTCGAGCTCGCGCTTCTGGTTGGTCAGCCGGCGCTCCTTGTCGCGCAGGTTGGCGGCCTTCTCGAACTCCTGGGCCTCGATCGCCGCCTCCTTCTCGCGCCGCACGGTCTCGATCTCCTCCTCCAGCTCGCGGTTGGCGGGCGGGGCGGTCATCGACTTGATGCGCATGCGCGAGGCGGCCTCGTCGACCAGGTCGATCGCCTTGTCCGGGAGGAAGCGGTCGGAGATGTAGCGGTCGGCCAGCTCGGCGGCGGCGTCGAGGGCCTCGTCGGTGATCGACACCTTGTGGTGCTGCTCGTAGCGGTCGCGCAGTCCCTTGAGGATCTCCACCGTCTGCTCGGTGGTCGGCTCGTCCACCCGGATCTGCTGGAAGCGGCGCTCCAGCGCCGAGTCGCGCTCGAGGTACTTGCGGTACTCGTCCAGCGTGGTGGCGCCGATGGTCTGCAGCTCGCCGCGGGCGAGCGCCGGCTTGAGAATCGAGGCGGCGTCGATCGCTCCCTCGGCGGCGCCGGCGCCGACCAGGTTGTGCAGCTCGTCGATGAATAGGATGATGTCCCCGCGCTGGGTGATCTCCTTCATCACCTTCTTCAGGCGCTCCTCGAACTCCCCCCGGTACTTGGACCCCGCGACCAGGGCGGCCAGGTCGAGCGTGTAGATCTGCTTGTTCTTGAGCAGCTCGGGCACGTCGGCGGCGGTGATCCGCTGAGCCAGCCCCTCGACCACGGCGGTCTTGCCCACGCCGGGCTCTCCGATCAGGACCGGGTTGTTCTTGGTCCGACGGGAGAGGATCTGCATGATCCGCTCGATCTCGGTCTCACGCCCGACCACCGGGTCGAGCTTCCCCTCGGCCGCCAGCTTGGTGAGGTTGCGCCCGAACTGGTCGAGCAGCTTGGAGGACTTCTTGCCCTCGCCGGTGCCGGCGCCCGCGCCGGCGGCGGCGCCCGCGCCCTGGCGGCGCCCGCCCGGCCCCGAGAGCATGCGGATCACCTCGTTGCGGATCTTCTCCGAGTCGGCATCGAAGTCGAGCAGGATGCGGGCGGCGACACCCTCGTTCTCGCGCACCAGGCCGAGCAGGATGTGCTCGGTGCCGATGTAGTTGTGGCCCAGGCTCAGCGCCTCGCGCAGCGCCAGCTCGAGCACCTTCTTGGCCCGCGGGGTGAACGGGATCTGGCCCGAAGTGACCTCCTCACCGGAGCCGACGATCCGCACCACTTGGGCCCGGACGCGCTCGACGGTGATGTCCAGGCTCTCGAGCACCCGGGCGGCGAGGCCTTCCTCCTCGCGGAGCAGCCCAAGGAGGATGTGCTCGGTCCCGATGTAGTTGTGCTTGAGCGTCCGCGCCTCCTCCTGCGCGAGAACGACCACTTGCCGGGCTCGTTCTGTGAATCGCTCGAACATGGGGCTGATCCTTCCTGCTGGGGCCCGGAGCTAACGCCGGGGGGGCGGGACGCTGGTCGTCGGGGAAGGTCCGAGTAGCGGTGGGTGCGGGGTAGGGGGTCGTCGAACGACCCCTTCTATACCCATCTTTTCGGCTGGCGAGGCGGAAAGGATGAGCATCGGGGCGATCGGCGCGGAAGGGCCAGTCTACCAACCGCCCCACCGCCCCCGGACGGGTCCCCGGAGCTCCCTCGCCGGCCCCCGGCGCGAGCCCCGCCGGAGCCCTTCGACGGGGTTCCGAGCTCCTGCGCGCGGCCTCAGCGCATGGCCGGAAACAGCAGCACTTCGCGGATCGACCGCCGCCCGGTGAGCACCATCACCAGCCGGTCGATTCCCAGCCCCACGCCACCGGTGGGCGGCATCCCGTGCTCCAGGGCACGCACGAAGGCCTCGTCGTAGGGCTGGGCCTCCTCGTCGCCGGCGCCCGCCTCGGCCCGCTGGGCCTCAAAGCGTCGCCGCTGCTCGTCGGGATCGTTGAGCTCGGTGAACGCGTTGGCGATCTCGACACCCCCCACGAACGCCTCCCAGCGCTCGACCAGGCCTCTCTGGGAGCGATGGGCCTTGGCGAAGGGCGAGAGCTCGACCGGGTAGTCCAGCACGAAGGTGGGCTCCTGCAGGGTGGGCTCCACCATCTTGGTGAGCAGGTCGTCGACGAGCTGGGGCCAGGTCCGCTCGGACACCGCCAGATCGAGCCCCGCCCCCTCGATGGCGGCCACCAGGGCCCCGCGGTCACGGTGCTCGAGCACGTCGATCCCGGTCCGCTCGGCTATCGCTTCGCGCAGGGTGACCCGTCGCCAGGGCGGGGTGACCGTCACCCTCGGCGGGCGCTCGAGGAGGCGCTCGGCGGCCGCCGCGACCAGCTCCTCGAGTCGCGCCGCCTGGTCTGAGTAGTCGCTGTAGGCCTCATACCACTCGACCATCGTGAACTCGGGGTTGTGTTTGGGCGAGAGCCCCTCGTTGCGAAAATCCTTGCCCAGCTCGTACACCCGCTCGAGCCCCCCCACCAGCAGGCGCTTCAGATAGAGCTCGGTGGCGATCCGCAGGAACAGGTCGCGGTCGAGCGCGTGGTGGTGGGTGCGAAACGGCCGCGACAACGCCCCCCCGTACAGGGGCTGGAGCACCGGCGTCTCCACCTCGACGAACCCCTCGCCATCCAGGTAGGCCCGCACCCCCGAGACCAGGCGCGCACGGTCTACGAACAGCGCCCGCACGTCCTCGTTGGCGATCAGGTCGAGCTCTCGCTGCCGGTAGCGGGTCTCCACGTCGGCCAGCCCGTGGTGCTTGTCCGGGGGCGGGCGCAGCGACTTGGCCAGCACCGCGAAGTCCTCCACCCGCAGCGACAGCTCGCCGCGGCGGGTGCAGAAGGCCGCCCCGTCCACGCCCACCAGGTCCCCCAGGTCCAGCCCCACCAGGCGCGCGAATCGCTCGTCGCCGAGCAGGTCGGCCCGGGCGTGCAGCTGGATCCGGCCCGAGCGGTCGGCGAGGTCGAGAAACGCCGCTCCGCCGGCGTCGCGGCGAGCGATTAGCCGCCCGGCCACCCGATGGCGCGCCTCGGTCTCCTCGCCGGCGGCCAGGTCGGCGTGGGCGGCGCGCACGGCGGCGATCGGCTCCACGCCGGCGAAGGCGTGGGGGAAGGGCTCGACGCCCTCGGCCCGCAGGCGCTCCAGCTTCTCGCGCCGGGTGGCGATCAAGTCGTCCAGGGGCCGCGCGGCGGGCGCGTCGGGCGCCTCTCGGCGCTCGGTCATGGGCGAAGGCTACGCGGCCCGGCAGTCGGGCCGAGGCCCGCTCACTTGAGCCCGATGTCGATCTTGGTGATCTTCAGCTTGCGCGCCGGCCCCCGGGGGACCGACACCGAGACGACCTCGTTGCGCTTGCGGCCCATCAGCGCCCGCCCCACCGGGGACTCGTTGGACAGCCTGTTCTCCGTCGGCTTGGCCTCGGCCGAGCCGACGATCGTGTACTTGGTCGACTTGCCCGTCTTCTCGTCCTTGACGTGGACGATCGAGCCCACCTGCACCACGTCGGTGGTGACGTCCTTGGCGTCGATGACCGTGGCCAGGCGCAGCTTCTCCTCCAGCTGGGCGATGCGCTGCTCGAGCATCGCCTGCTCGTTCTTGGCGTCGTCGTACTCGGAGTTCTCGGCGATGTCCCCGAACTCGCGCGCCTCCTTGATGCGCTCGGCGACCTCGCGACGCTTGTCCGTGGCCAGGTAGTCGAGCTCCTCCTTGAGCTTCTCGAGGCCTTCGGGGGTGAGGATCACGTCCTTGGGCATGGGACCTTCTCGGTGGGGAGTACCCCGCGCTCCGGGCAAAGGAAAACCCGCTGGGGCCAGCGGGGAATTGCCGCCATCCGGCGCGGGCGGACGGGTGAGTATAGCGGCGCCGTCGAGCCCTTCCGCGGGGGCCAAGAAGCCCGCAAATAGCCGAGAAACCGACCCCCGCGCCGCGGCGAAGGCTAGGCCGCCGCGACGACCGCCAGCCCGCCCAGCAGCCCCCGTGCCTGGGTGAGCGTCTGGCTGCGCACCATGGCGTCCTGCAGCGCGTGGCTGGCGCCCAGGCGCGCCAGGTACCAGGGGTAGAACTTGCGCAGGTAGCGCGCGGCGCGCGCGGGTCCCAGGTGCTCCTCGGCGCGGTCGATCACCCAGTCGAGCTCGGCCCGGATCGCCCCCGGCGACGGCCGCGGGTCGTCTCCCAGAACCTCGGCGAACAGCCACGGATAGCCCAGGGTGCCGCGGGCGAGCAGGACGGCGGCCGCACCGGTCTGCTCGAAGGCGCGGTGGGCCGCCGCCGCCGAGCGCAGGCCGCCGGTGAGCAGCACCGGGGCCGGGAGCGAGGCGACCAGCGCGGCCGCCAGCGCGTAATCGGGGGCGCCGCGGTGATGAGCGCTCGCCGGGCGGGGGTGAAAGCCAATGCCGGCGACCCCGGCGTCGGCGACCAGGCGGCGGGCCAGCTCAACGCCCGTGCGCTCCCCGCCGCGGGTCCCCGAGCGCAGCTTCACCGTCACCGGCAGCCCCGACCCCTCGCGCGCGGCGCGGGCCACCGCCACCGCCCGATCCGGATCGTCGATCAGCGCCGCCCCGGCGCCGGTCTTTACCACCTTGGGGACCGGGCAACCCATGTTGATGTCGATCAGGTCGGCGCCCGCCTCGGCCACGCGGGCGGCGGCCGAGCGCATGACCTCGGGGTCCGGGCCGAACAGCTGCACCGAGACCGGATGCTCGTCGGGGTGGATGCGCAGCATCTCGTTGCACGTCCGCGGGTTGCCGTAGTGCAGGCCAAAGCTCGAGACCATCTCCGACACCGCCAGCCCCGCGCCGTAGCGGCGCGCCTGCAGACGAACGAACCAGTTGCCGATGCCTGCCAGCGGCGCCAGCAGCACGCGGTTGGCCACCGGGACGTCACCCAGGAGCCAGGCCTCGCGCAGCCGCGCGACGACCGCCGGCCGAGCGCCGGCCAGCGGCGCGGCGGCGGTCGCCGGCGAAGGGTCGGTCGGAGCGGCGGTTTGCAGCGACATCGTGCCCACGGTAGCGCCGGGCGGCGACTATCGGTTGCGCTCGTGGATCAGCCGCAGCCCGGTGAGCGTGAGCAGGTCGTCGACCTCGTCGATGGTCTGGCAGAACGGGACGATGCTCGCGGCCAGGCCGCCGGTGGCGATCGTGCGGGCGTCGCCCAGCTCGTCGCGCAGGCGATTGACGATCCCGTCCACCTGGCCGGCGAACCCGTACACCACGCCAGAACGGATGGCGTCGATCGTGGTCTTGCCGATCAAAGAACGTGGCTGCTCGATATCGACCCGCGGGAGCTTGGCCGCGCGTTCGGTCAGCGCCTCGAGCGAGATCTCCAACCCCGGGGCGATGATCCCGCCCAGGTACTCGCCCTGCGCCGAGACCGGGTCGTAGGTGATCGCGGTGCCGAAGTCCACCACCACGCAGCAGCCCTTTACCCGGTCGTAGGCGGCCACCGCGTTGACCAGCCGGTCGGCGCCGATCTCGCGCGGGTTGTCATAGCGGATCGGCATGCCCGTCTTGACACCCGGTCCCACCACCAGCATCTCGTGGCCCAGGTACCGCCGCGTCATCTCCGCCCATTCGGGTCCCAGCTCGGGCACCGTGGAGGAGACGATCGATCCGTCGAGCTCGGACATGGCCACTCCGCGGAGGTCGAGCAGGTTGCGCAGCGCCGCGCCGAGCTCGTCGGCGGTCGACTCGCGCACGGTGGCCAGACGCCAGTGCTCGACCAGTCGCTCCTGGGCGAAGGTTCCGAAGTGGGTCTGGGTGTTGCCGACGTCGACTACGAGCAGCACGCGGAGCGATTATGGTCGGTCCGGTGCGCTTGCGGCTCTACGTCATTCCGGGCTCTCACCCATGCGAGACGGCCCGCGCCGCACTGGACGTCAAGGGGTTGCCCTACGAGCGGGTGGACATGCTGCCAGTGATCCACAAGCTCCACGCCCGCCTGGCATATCGGGGCTCGACGGCACCCGGTCTGCGGATCGACTCCGAGCGCATCACCGGCTCGCGCGCGATCCTGCGCCGCCTCGAGCAGCTGGCGCCCGACCCCCCGTTGTGGCCCGCCGACTCGGCGCAGCGCGCCGCGGTGGAGCACGCCGAGCGCTGGGGCGATGAGGTCCTCCAGCCGATTCCCCGGCGGCTGGCCTGGGCGATCATGTCCCGCCGCCCGGCGGTGATGGCCCAGTTCGCGGTGGGGGCGCGCCTGCCCCTGCCGCTCGCGGTGACCCGACCCACGTTTCCCCTGGTGGCGCGCACGGCCAAGCTGGCCAACCACGCCGACGACGAGACGGTCAAGGCCGACCTGGCCGCGTTGCCCGGCCTCCTGGACCGGGTCGACGATTGGATCGACGAGGGCGCGCTGGGCGGCCAGACGGCCAACGCCGCCGACCTGCAGATCGGCTCCTCGGTGCGCCTGATGCACGCCTTCGGCGATCTGCGGCCCCTGGTCTCGGAGCGGCCCTGCCGGGCGCTGGCTAGGCACTTCACCCCGCTCGCCGCCGACGTCCCGGCCGGGATCCTCGATCCGGCCTGGCTGCCGGCCACGGCTGGCGCCGGCTAAGACCGGGCGCGCTGCATCGCGCGAGCCGCGGCGACCCTGGGGCGGGGCACTATCCGACAGAGGAGCCGGGCGTCGGCAGGCCGAGCAGCGGCGGACCCGCCCAGCGCACGTCCTGCCCGGCGACCGGCAGCCGGGCCAGCGCCTCGGCGAGCGCCACGCCGGCGGGAGTGCGGGCGGCGAGGTCGAGCTCCAGCACGCCGATCAGGGCAAAGCGGCGCTCGAGCAGCCCCGGGTGGGGTACGCGCAGGCGCGGGCTGGAGTGCTCGCGGTCGTCGAGCAGCAGCACGTCGATATCGATCGGGCGCGGAGCGTGGCGGGGCCCGGGCGGGCGGCCGAGCTCGCGCTCCACGTCCTGGCAGACGGCGAGTAGGGCGTCGGGATCGAGCTCGGCGCCCACGCGCAGGGCGGCATTGGCGAACGGCGGCTGATCGAGGATCTCGCCCACCGGCTGGGTCTCATACACCGACGAGCAGCCCGTGACGGCCACTCCCCGGTCCACCAGCCGCCGGGCCGCCCGCTCGAGCTGGGCGCGCCGGTCCCCCAGGTTGGCACCGAGGCCCAGGTAGCCGCGCAGGCTCGCCGACTCTTGCACCGCTCCGGCTACTCGCCGGGCTCGCGCCAGACCTCGACCGAGACCTCCTCCACCGGCAGCGGGATCGGGGGCTCGGGCTTGGCCGCTTTGACCGAGACCCCCTCGAGGGCGAAGTCGGCCAGCAGCCGGTCGGCCACCGCGCTGCACAGGCGCTCGAGCGTGGAGTAGGAGCGCTGCTGGGCGATCAGCGCGACCAGCTGGCAGACCTCGGCGTAGTCGACGGTGTCCTCCAGCTGGTCGGTCACGGTGGCGTCGGACTCGCCGACGTCCAAGCGCAGATCGAACACCAGGCGTTGACCCACGTCGCGCTCGGAAGGGGTGATCCCGTGGTGGGTATAGAGCGACAACCCGGTGATCTCGACGGTGACCACGGTCTGCACGTCGCTGTCGTCGTCGTCGGCCTCGAGCTCGTAGCCCTCGCCCGCGCCCTCGGGGCCGCTGTGTCCCCGCGCCGAGGGCGGCGGGTCTTGGCCGCCGGGCGACTCGGCGTCGTGCCCCGGCGGCGGTTGACCGTCTCCGTTTGGCCCCGAGGGTGAGCCTCCTAGCTCGTTCTGCTCGTCGTCGTCCTCGGGCCGGCGGGGGGGCGGGGACGCCATGGCCGCCTGACCGTAGCACCCGCCCGGTGACGAGCCCCGAGCGCTGCCTGGGCGGTGATCAGGGCGTCGCGCACGGGCTGGACGTCGTGGACCCGAAACACGCTCGCCCCGCGCTCGAGCGCCAGCACGTTGGTGGCGATCGTGCCGGGCAGGCGCTCGCCCACCGGGCGGTCGACCAGGCGCCCGAGGAAGGACTTGCGCGAGGTCCCCACCACCAGCGGGCGTCCAAGGCTCAGCAGCTCGTCCAGCCGGTCGATCAGCTCGAGGTTGTGCGCCGGGGTCTTGCCAAAGCCGATCCCCGGGTCGAGCAGCACCCGGTGCTCGCCCACGCCCTCGCGCACGGCGAACTCCAGACGCTCCGCCAGGAACGCCTTGACGTCGTCGACCACGTCGCCGTAGCGGGGATTGCGCTGCATCGTGCGGGGCTCGCCCTGCATGTGCATCAGGCAGCAGTCGACGTCGCGGTCGGCGACGAGCCCCGCCATCTCGGGCTCGGCGCGAAAGGCGGTGACGTCGTTGACCAGCCGCGCCCCGGCCGCGATCGCGGCCTCGGCCACCGCCACGCTGGAGCTATCCACCGAGGTCGCCGCCCCGAGCGAGCTCAGGCGGGCGATGACCGGAACTACCCGGACTCGCTGGAGGTCGGGGGCCACCGGCTCGGCGCCGGGCCGGGTGGATTCGCCGCCGACGTCGACCAGGTCGGCGCCCTGGGCCACCAGCTCGCGCCCGTGGGCCAGCGCGGCCGACTCCTCCAGGTACAGGCCGCCGTCGGAGAAGGAGTCGGGGGTGACGTTCAGCACCCCCATGATGCGAAAGGACCCAGAGGTTTTCACCGGCACATGATCGCGCCTGGGGTGGCGACGCCGACCGGGCCGGCGCGAATCATCGCCGGTGGGTCAGCTCAGATCGGGGCGCCCGGGCGGCCGAGCCCGCAGTTCGGCGGCGCCGCCGGCCAGGCCGGGCCGAGGCAGCGGCCGCGGCGCCTCGCGGCCGGGGCGATCGGCGGGGGCCGGAGGGGCGGGCAGCTCGGGTGCCGGGGGCTCCTCGGAGCCGAACACCTCGACCTCGTCCTTGCCCGCCAGCAGGGCCTCGAACTCTTCCTTCTCGATCGTCTCGCGCTTGACCAGGATCTCGGACATCGTCTCCAGGCGGGAGCGGTGCTCGGTGAGGATGTCCTTGGCGCGCTGGTGCGCGGCCTCGATGATGCGGCGCACCTCGTCGTCGATCTCGCGGGCGATCTCGTCGGAGTAGTCGGGCTCGGCCGAGAACTCGCGGCCCAGGAACGGCTGTCCGTGATCGTGCCCGAACACCCGCGGGCCCAAGCGCTCGGACATCCCGAAGCGCATCACCATCTGCTTGGCGGTGGCCGTCACCTTCTCCAGGTCGTTCGACGCCCCGGTGGTGACTTCGCCGAAGATGATCTCCTCGGCGGCCCGGCCACCCAGGGTCATCGCCATCGTGTCGTCGAGCTCTGCCCGGGTGGTGAGGAACTTGTCCTCGGTGGGCAGCGAGATCGTGTAGCCCAGCGCCTGCCCCCGCGAGATCACCGAGATCTTGTGCACGGGGTCGGCGTGATCTAAGAAGTTTCCGACGATCGCGTGGCCCATCTCATGAAAGGCGGTGACCCGGCGCTCCTTCTCGCTCATCACCCGGGTCTTCTTCTCCGGGCCGGCGATTACACGCATGATCCCCTCTTCGAGCTCCACCTGGGTGATCTCGCGCCGGCCCGTGCGCGCGGCGAGCAGGGCCGCCTCGTTGACCAGGTTGGAGAGGTCGGCGCCGGTGAAGCCCGGGGTCTGGCCGGCGAGCGCGTCGATGTCGATGGCCTTGGCCAGCGGCTTGCCGCGGGTGTGGACCTCGAGGATCTTGGCGCGACCCTTGCGGTCGGGCCGGTCGACGGCGATCTGGCGATCGAAACGGCCGGGGCGCAGGAGCGCGGGGTCGAGGATGTCGGGCCGGTTGGTGGCCGCGATCATGATGATGTTGTCCTTGGCCTCGAAGCCGTCCATCTCGACCAGCAGCTGGTTGAGGGTCTGCTCGCGCTCGTCGTGGCCGCCGCCCAGCCCGGCGCCCCGGTGACGCCCGACCGCGTCGATCTCGTCCATGAAGATGATGCAGGGCGAGTTCTGCTTGGCCTGCTCGAATAGGTCACGCACGCGCGAGGCGCCGACGCCGACGAACATCTCGACGAAGTCAGAGCCCGAGATCGAGAAGAAGGGAACGCCAGCCTCCCCGGCGACCGCGCGGGCGAGCAGCGTCTTGCCCGTGCCCGGCGGCCCGTACAGCAGCACGCCGGTGGGGATGCGGGCCCCCAGAGCCTGGAACTTCTTCGGGTTCTCCAGGAACTCCTTGATCTCGTGCAGCTCCTCGACCGCCTCGTCCACGCCCGCCACGTCGCGGAACGTGATCTTGGGCGAGTCGGCCGATAGGCGCTTGGCCCGCGACTTGCCGAAGGACATCACCTTCGATCCCCCGCCCTGGACCTGGTTCATGAGGAAGATCCAGAACCCGATGAACAGCAGGAACGGGAGCACGTAGGTGAGCAGCGACAACCACCCGTTGCTCTTCTTGCCCTCGACGTTGAACGCCGGGGTACCGCGGGCCGAGGCCAGCTTGTTGAGCAGGTACTGGGCGCCGTTGTCGGGGTAGCCGACCTGGTACTTGCTGCCGTTGCGCAGGGTGACGTCGACGGTGTTGTCCTTGGTGTGCATTACCGCGGACTTGACCCCGCCGCTGGGCAGGTCCTGCTGGACCAGCGTCTGGTAGGAGTGCACGGGGCCGTTGTTCGACCCCGGCGAGATGAGCTTCTGGGCGAACACCGCCAGCACGACCACGATCAGGATCGGAAAGGCGGCGCTCTTGAAGAACCGGCTCATCGACGGTGGCCGGCAGCCCTGGCGCCGGCGAGGGACGACTGTGGCACGAAAGTCAAGCCTACCATGGGGTTTGCGGCGTCCCGGAGGGCCACGTCGGGTGTATCGGCCGGCGCGCGGGGCGCCTCAAGCGCCCCTAGGGCCCGAGCCCGGGGCGTTACCGCTCCGGAATCGCCTTAGGTAGTTCGTTACCCCCGGGCGCACGGATCACCACGCCAGTCCGTCACCCCATACACCGCCCCGGGGCTAGTCAATCCGCCAGGGCGGCGACGTAGGGCAGGTTGCGAAACCGCTCGGCGTGGTCGAGGCCGTATCCGATCGCGAACTCGTTGGGGATCTCGAAGCCCACGTAGCGGGTGGGGAGGTCGACCTTGCGCCGCTCGGGCTTGGTCAGCAGGGCACAGACCTCGAGCGAGCGCGGGTTGCGGGCGCCCAGATTGCGCAACAGGTATTGCAAGGTGAGGCCGGAATCGACGATGTCCTCGACGATCAGGACATCGCGCTCGGCGATCGCCGCGTCGAGATCCTTGAGGATGCGAACCACGCCGGAGGAGTCGGTGGCCGAGCCGTAAGAGGCGACGGCCATGAAGTCGACTTCGCACGGCACCTGGATCCGGCGCATGAGGTCAGAGACGAACAGGAACGCGCCCTTGAGTACCCCGACCAGCAGCGGATTGCGCCCGGCGTAGTCCTGCGAGATCTCCCCTCCCAGCTCGCGGATTCGCTCCTGCAGGCGTTCTTGATCGACGAGCACCCGGCCGATGGCCGGATGTCCTGCCCAGGCTCCTGCCTCCTGCACGGCCGGGCTTCTGTCCATCGCGCTCGCAGTCTAGGCCCGTCGCCGGGCGTCGCGCCGCGTCAGCCTTCGCGGCGTGCCTCGAGCAGCGCTGCGCGCGCGCTGCGCGGCGTGAGCCGGTGCGGCTGGGAGGTGGCCACCCCGGGCACCCAGGCAATCTCGCCCTCGCACTCGAGCAACGGGGTCGATGCCCGCTCCTCGCGCGGTACCCGGTGCTCGCCCAGCAGGTCGGCGACCGCCCGGGAGCCGGAGACGCCCAGCGGCCGCATGCGGTCGCCGGGTCGCCACGGGCGCACCACGGGGCCCGCTCTCAGCAGGTCGGCGTCGAGCACCCCCCTGGCGCCCTCGCCCGCCTGCGCCACCCATCGAGCCGGATCCACGTCGGCGGCGGGCGCGACCCGACAGCTCAACCGCCAGCGACCCAAGCGCGCCTGGCCGGGGATCGTCAGCGCGACGCGGCCGGCGGCGCTCGTCTCGGGCGGGGGAGCACCGGGCCCGGCTACGCGCACCCGTCCGTAGGCGATCACCGCCCGCGCGCCGGACCCCAGGTCCAGCTCGACGGTCCCGCCTCGCTGGGCCAGCGCGAGCACCCGCTCGAGCCTGCGCCCGGCGCCGGGCACCGGGGTCCCGACCGCGACGTCGGCGAGCCGCGCCAAGACCAGGCGGCCCAAGCCCACCGGCAAGCGGGCCAGCTCGTCGGCGGCCAGCTCGTCGCGCCCCTCGAGGATGGTGTCCACCAGCCCGTCGAGGACCTCGCCTTCCTCGCGCAGGAGCCGGGCGCTGGCGGCCAGGTTGGCCTCGGCGCCGGGATGGACCGCGCGCAGGGCTGCGAGCAGCTGCCCGCGCACGCGCCCGCGCGCGTAGCGCGAGCTCTCGTTGCTGGGGTCCTCGCAGAAGGACAGCCCGCGCGAGCGGCAGTAGGCCGCGGTCTGATCGCGCGTGACCTCGAGCAGGGGGCGCACGATCCGGCCTCGGCGCGCCGGCATGCCCATCAGGGCCCGGCGCCCGGGGGCCGCGGCCAGCCGGTAGAGCACGGTCTCGGCCTGATCGGACGCCGTGTGGCCGGTGACCACGACCGCTCCATCGGCCCTCGCCAGTCGCTCGGCCGCGCGGTAGCGCACGTCTCGCGCCCAGGCCTGGAGGTTGCCGGGCGGTGGAGGGCCGGGGCGCTCGCGCGCGAGTTCGATGCCCAGCGCCGCGCATAGCCGCCGGCAGTGCGCCTCCTCGGCGTCGGCTTCGGGCCGCAGGCGGTAGTTGACGTGCAGGGCCCGGGTGCGCCGGGGCCCCACCAGGCACCGGCACACGTCCAGGGCGCAGACCGAGTCGCGACCCCCGGACAGCAACACGAGCGCCCCCGCGTCGGGATCCAGCAATCCGCTGGCCCGGGCGGCGTCCAGTACCGCCGCTACGGGCGCGGGCTCGCCGGCCTCCGGGCTCATCCCTCCTCCTCGGGCGAGCTGGCGATCAACAGCTCGGTGGCCTCGGTGAACCCCTTCAGGCGCACCTCGCCGATGAGCTCAAACCGCAGCTGACCGCCCGCCGCTTCGATCACCGGTTGGGTGACGATCACCTCACCGGCGCCGGCCCGCGCCGCGACGCGGGCCGCCTTGTTGACCTCCCGGCCGTAGAAGTCGCCGTCGCGGTACAGCGTCTCGCCGAAGTGGATGCCGATGCGGGGCAGTGGCGGTCCGCCCGGGGCGAGCATGCGCTGAAATCCGACCGCCCACTCGGTTAGGGCGCCGACGTCGGAGCCCACCACCATCACCTCGTCACCCAGGGTCTTGATCACCCGAGCGTCGTCGGGAATCGTGTTCTCGACCGCCTCCACGAAGCGCTCGACCGTCTCCAGCGCCTCCTCGTCGCCCAGCTCCTCGGTGAGGCGGCTGTAACCGGCCAGGTCGGCGAACAGGACCGCCACCCGTAGCCGGCCCAGGTCCGTGTCGTCGAGGTCGACCTCCATATGCCCGATGACGTCCTGCTCGACGAAATGCTGGAGGAAGCGCTGGTGGGCGTGATCCATGAACGGCGAGCTCAAGGGCAACAGCTCCCGCGCCAGGGCCTCCATCTCCTCGGCCATCTCCAGCCCCGGCACCCCCTCGCGCATGAGCGGCTCGTGCACGTAGAGGTGAAACAACCGCACCTCGGCGTCGGCGATCTGGGCCAGGGATTGGCCGTACACGCGCATCAGCTGCAGGAACGCCACCAGGGGAAAGCCCGCGGCGAGCACCGCCGCGCCGTAGCGCAGGAGCTGCAGGTCGGCCTCGGAGATGCGCTGCATGGAATCGAGCGGGAAGCCAATGGCCGTGTAGATGCGCTCGATCAGCGCGGGCTCCAGGCCGGTCTCGCGCGCCGCGGTCTGCAGGTCGTATTTGCCGCTCGAGCTCGGCAGGAGGTCCTCGATGTAGCCGAACGCCAGCCGTCCCTGGTGCAGGGCCTCGCGGATCTCCTCCAGGCTGTGGCCGCGGGCCCGCAGCCGAGCGACGATGCGCGCCTGGGAGGCGGCCGCCGACCCCCAGCGCTGGCCGTCGTACTGGGGGATCAGGCCGTCGCGCACCCAGCGCCGGACGGTGGCGGGCGAGACCCCGGCCTGCTCGGCGATCGCGCCGAGCGTGAGCCCGTCGTGGCCGGGCTCCCCGCTCGCCCCGGACGAGGCCCGGGGCTGATCGCCCCTGGCCTGCGCCACCTAGGCCTCGAGATGCGGGTACTCGGAGCTCACCATCTCGCGGTAGCGCTCGAACACCGGCTTGGTGATCGGGATCAGGGCCAGCGCCGCCTTTACGTCGCCGCCGGTCTTGATCCGGCGCCGGGCGATCGCCATAGCGATGTTCTCCTTGCCCTGGAAGTAGCGGTTGGCGGTCTCCGAGGACATCTTCATCCGCACCTGGGGAGACCAGTCGACTTCGTCGGTCCACTCCCAGTGCAGGTTCTCCCCCTCCTCCGGGCCGCCCGCTCGGATGTTGACCACCAGGTCGAAGTCCTCGAACTCGAATCGCTGCGGCGTGTCGGCGTCGCGCAGGGCGGGACCCATCTCGGGGTCCTCGCTCATCATCTGAAACGTGCGGTCCATCACCTCCCGGAACTCCTTGCTCGAGGTGAACTCGGGATTGGCCATCACGAACCTCGCTTCGGCCGGCCGGCCGGCCGCGAACGCGGCGAGCGCCCCGCCTTGGCGGCGCCGGCGCGCGCCGCCTTGCCCGACGGCGAGCGCGCCGCGCGGCGACCGGGGCGCGACGACGCGCCCTTCTGCGACTTCTCCAACGCCGCGACGCGCCGTTCCAGGGCCCTCAGTCGATCGCGCACGCTCCGTAGGTCATCCGAGCTGGGGGGGCGAAAGTCCTCGAGCGCCCCCCGCAGCCGGCCCGCCGTCTGCGCCAGCTCGTCGACCAGATCCTGGGCGAGATCACGCGTTGTCTGAGCCTGGCCGGCGGCGGCCTGGAAGGTCTGATCGACCGCGCTGCGCAGGGCGTCGGCCCGCGTGCCCCTCTTGGCCATCGAGCTGCAGTTTAGACCCGGGGAGGGGTGGCTAGAGTCTGGCCGTGCCCGGCCCGCTGCATCTTCGGCCGACCGCCGAGCTGGCCGAGCGGGCGCTGCTCCCAGGCGATCCCGGGCGCGCCCTGCTGCTCGCCCAAGCGCTGCTCCAGGAGCCGCGCATGTTCAACCATCACCGCGGCCTGTGGGGCTACACGGGCACCGCGTCTGACGGCGGGGCACTGACCGTCCAGAGCACCGGAATGGGCGGGCCGAGCGCGGCGATCGTGCTCGAGGAGCTCGCCGACCTCGGGCTGCGGCGCGCCATCCGGGTGGGCAGCTGCGGCGCGCTCGACGAACGGCTCGCGCTCGCCGAGCTGGTGGTCGCCGAGCGGGCGTTGGCCGACGACGGCGCCAGCCGGGCGTTGGCGGCCGCGGACACGCTGGCGGCCGACCCCGAGTTGACCGTCGCCCTGCGCGAGGCCGCTGCCCCATCGGTGAGCGGACTGGTCGCCTCGACCGACCTGTTCTACGACCCGCGCCCGCGGACCGCGGAGCGGTGGCGCAAGGCGGGTGCCGCAGCGGTGGAGATGGAGGCGGCCGCGCTGTTCGCCGTCGGCCACCGCCGGGGCGTCGCCGTCGCCTGTGTGCTGGTGGTCTCCGACCTGCTGTTCGCCCAGCCGGGGCGGCCCGGGCGCGGCCGGCGTCGCATCTCCGACAAGGGCCTGGCCGGGGCCAGCGAAGGGGCGGCCCGCCACGCGGCGCGCGCGCTCGCGGTGCCGGCCATCGCCGGCTGACACGCCCCGGCGGACCGGTGACCCGTCGTGGGGGTGAGCGCCGAGCTAGCCGGCGGAGTGTCCCGAGCGCGCGCGCGCCGAACGCGGACCCCGCCGCGCCGACGCACCGGCCGGCCCCGAGCCCGGGCCCTCCTCCACCCGCAGGCGCTCCTGGCTCACCGGAATCGGCGCCGGGCCGCCGGGCAGACGCTCCCCGAGCTCGGCGACCTGGCGGCCCAGCGCGGTCAGCTGCTCCTCGATCTCGCCCAGCCGGCGCTCGATCGCCTCGCTGCCGCCGAGCCGGCCGAGGGAGTGCTCGATCCGGTCGATGCCGTCCTCCAGTCCCTCCAGGCGCTGGGAGACCGAACGCAGCCGGCGGGTCAGGCGCTCGATGTCGGCGGCCGAGGGAATGTTCAGCGCGCCCATGGCCACCTCCTGGGCGGCAGCCGCCTTCTCGCGCGCCTCAAACGCGCGCGACAGCGCGCCGCTGATCAGGGGGTTGTCGAGCAGATCCTGGGCGAGCTTGCCGAGCGTGTCCTCGCCCCGGTTGGTCAGCCGCTCGCGAAGTCCCTCTTCTGCTTCGCTCATGTGCGCGCGTCCCCTTTCGGTCGCTCGTGATGGTCGGCCCCTCGGCGTGCCGGCCGGGAGCTGGTGGACTCGCTGCCCGGAGGCTAGACCATTCGTGCCCGGGCGCGGGCTTCGCCGGGCAGCGGCGGACGCCACGCCTCGGTCGTGATCGCCCGCCGCCCTCCGCGCCCCGCCGCCGCCGACCTGCCAGTGTCGGCCCGGCGCTCTAAGGCTCAGGTTGAGGGTCGCCCCAGGCCGCCAGCCGGGGAGAGGGCCCTCACTCCCTGGCCGGCGGTCGGGGCCCCAGCGATCCCGATCAAAGCGGGCGTCTGGGGAGCGCACGATTACTCGCGCGCGAGGGACCCAGCGGCCCCGGGAGCGGGGCGCCGGCGGCCGGCGGGGGCCTCCATCGCCCCCGGCCGGCACGATCGCCAGTGTCCGCGCCGGGCCGCGTCTCGGGCCACGGAGCCGAATCCGCCGAAACCGAGGAGCCATATACCCGTCCTTGCAGGCACGGTTGCCCTCACGGTTGTCGATTGCATTTGTCGAAACAAGGAAGTAGCTTCCCTCCGCCGGTCGAATCAGACGGGCGCGAGACGGCGTGTCCGGAGAGTCGGCCGAAAACGATCGTTCCTGCGGGGGAGGGGAGATCAGCGGTTGGTATGACCACGCGTAAGCTTCTAATAGGTCTCGCGCTCGCGGGACTATTGGTCGGGGGCCTCGGCGCGATGCCGGCCTCCGCACAGCTGCGCTCGGTCACCGTCACGCTCGCCGACGGGCGCGAGTACACGGTCGTCGTCACGGTTCCCTCCGGCACGCCAGCCGACCAAGTGAGCGTTCCCAGCGTCGGCGAGCCGGTCGTCTCGGTCAGCTCGGGCCCCGCCCCCCCGGGCTCGGGCGGCGGCTCCAGCCCCAGTGGGCCCTCCGGCCCCTCCGGCTCCTCCGGCTCCTCGGGCCCCGCCGGCCCGTCCCCGAGCGGGTCGGGCTCAAACGGCGGCGGGCCCCCGGTCGGCGCCAGCCCGGCCACCGGGCCGCCGCGGGTCATCGCCGGCCAAGAGCAGGCTCAGCGCACCACCGGCGGACGCCGGGGCACGGCTAAAGCTAAGCCTCAGGGTCCGAGCTCGGCGGCGCAGACCGTGGCCAGCCTGCGCAGCGGCGCCGGCGCGGGTCGCACGCCGTCGGGTCTGCCCACCGCGGGCAACCCGACCTTCTCGCTCGCCCTGCCGGGGGCCAGCCCGATCGGAGTGCCCGACTTCTTCATCGAGAAGTTCCGCGTCCCGCTGTTCCTGCTCCCCATGTACCAGGCCGCTGGCACCGAGTACGGCGTGCCCTGGCAGGTGCTGGCGGCGATCAACGAGATCGAGACCGACTACGGCCGCGACCTGAGCGTCTCCTCGGCCGGGGCCGAGGGCTGGATGCAGTTCCTGCCCGGGACGTGGAAGACCTATGGCGTGGACGCCAACCAGGACGGCACCAAGGACCCCTACGACCCGGCGGACGCCATCTTCGCCGCCGCCCGCTACCTGCGCGCCGCCGGCGCCGACAAGAACCTGCGGGGCGCGATCTTCGCCTACAACCACGCCAACTGGTACGTCGACTCGGTCCTGCTGCGGGCCAAGCTGATCGGCGGGCTACCCGACTCGCTGCTGGGCTCGCTGACCGGCCTGACCCAAGGACACTTCCCGGTGCACGCCCGCTCGCGCTACGCCGACGATGCGGCCGAGCTGCAGGCCACCGCCGCGCGCTCCACCGGCGCCAAGAAGGCCCAGGCGGTCAAGGCGCTGGCCGACAGCGGACAGGGGGTCAACATCTTCGCCGCCCCCAACTCCCCCGCGGTGGCCGTCCAGGACGGCACGATCACCAAGATCGGCAGCTCGCCCAAGCTGGGCAACTTCATCGTCCTGCGCGACACCTACGGCAACACCTATACCTACGCCAACCTCAAGTCGGTCGCCACCAGCTATCCAGTGCCCAAGCCCCGGCCCGCGACGCCGAGCCCAGGCAAGCCGGCCAGCGCGCGGAGCGCGACCGGGCCCGGAGCCGACCCCAAGCCCGCACAGGCCGCCTCGGCCGGACACCAACCCGCCACCGCCAACCCGGTCTCCGGCGGCGGGCTCGCCGCCCTCGGAGCGGCCGCCGGCGCCGCCGCGACCGGCGGCGCGGCCCCCGCCCCGGCCGCTGCCTCGGCTCCGGCCGCGCCCAGCGCCCCGGCCACCTCGGGAGACGGCAGCGATCCCTCGCTGAGCGAATCGGTCCAGGTGCACAAGGAGCGCCTGTACGCCAACCCAAACCGACCCGCCGCCTACCGGTCCGGCGGCCACAGCCAGCTCGACTCCCTGGCCCGCGACCTGCCCTCCTCGACCACGGTCGCCGACTACTTCACCCAGGTCTACGGGCTCGACCGCTCGCAAGTCGAGCTCAAGCCGTTGCGCGCCGGCGCGAAGGTCATCGCCGGCACGATCATCGGTCATCTCGGCAACACCACGCCGGGGATGGGCGCGCACGTGCTCTTCCAGCTGCGCCCAGCGGGGTCCAAGAGCCCCCAGGTCGACCCCAAGCCGGTGCTCGACGGGTGGAAGCTTCTGGAGGCGACGTCCATCTACCGAGCGGCGGGCAAGAACCCGTTCCTCGGCCCGGACGCCAAGAACCCCACCATCGGCCAGATCTTCCTGATGAGCAAGGAGGCGCTGCAGGAGCGCGTGCTCCAGGACCCGAACGTCACGATCTACCCGTGCGGGCGGCGCGACGTCGAGGCGGGGGCGATCGACCGCCGCGTGCTCGCCACGCTTGAGTTCCTGGTCGCCTCGGGGATGAAGCCGAACGTCAGCACGCTCAAGTGCGCCGCGACCCCCGGCTCCCCGGCCAGCGGAGCGGGCCCGCCCACGAGCGTCGCGGTGCCCGATCAGGCGACCGGCAACGGCGTGGACATCGACGCGATCAACAACATCCCCATCAGCGGGCACCAGGGCGCGGGCTCGATCGCCGACATGACGATCCGCCGCCTGCTGACCCTGCAGGGGATCATGAAGCCGCGCCAGATCGTTAGCCTGATGACCTATCCGGGCACCGACAACACGCTAGCCCTGCCCGACCACGCCAACCGCATCCACGTCGGCTTCCTGCCGCAGTACTCGACCGACCCCAAGCTCCGCGCGCAGATCGACGCCGCGCTCAAGCCCCAGCAGTGGATCAAGCTGATCGACCGGCTGCGCCAGATTCCCAACCCAGTGGTCTCGCCCGCCCCCTCGGCGGCGGCGATTCCGGCCCAGGCGGCCGGCTCCAACGGCAACGGCTAGCGCCGGCGCCCACAGCCGCGGGTCGGAGGCCTTCCGGTTCGTCCAATTCGAGTTCCCGTGGCGGCTCGGCCCCGCCGACGGCCGCTACGTCGCGCGCTGGGACGCGGGGAATACCCCCTCGCACGTGATCGTGCTCGCGACGGTGAGCGCGGCGGCGCGCCGGGGGCGGGCGCGCCGGCGAGCCCGGGCCGTCGATTCCGAGCCCGACCCGGTACCCGCGCCCATCACCAGAGCCACGGTGATCGACGCCGCGCCGCTCGCCGGGGCCACCGAGGCCGACCGTTGGCTCCAGGCGCTCGACCTGCACGACGCCGCCGAGGAGGCGGTGGTCGCGCTCAACCGGGTTCTGTTCGACCACCGCCTGGCCAGCGCCGATCCCTGGGCGCGCGAGGTCTCGCTCGAGCAGGCCCTGGCGGTGCGGGTCGGGCACGGAGCGGGCGAGGAGGTCGCCCACGGACGGTTCACGCGGGCGCTGGAGCCACCCCGGGCGAGCACCCCGCGGCGTCGGCGCCGCGAAAGCGCGCTGCGCCCCCAGGAGCGCCTCGCCGGCCTACTCGGGGGGCGCGTGACGCCCCTGGCGTGCGAGGAGATGGCCCTGCGCGCCCGCACCGACCTGGCCGCCGGACGCTGGCGCGAGGGCGCGCTGCAGACCGAGCTGGCCCTGCGCTGCGCACTGGCCGAGCTCGACCGCGCCGGCTTTGCCCCCGACGCCGGCGCGCGCATGACCGAGCTCCGCGAGCTGGCCGGGCCGGCGGCAGGCGCGGCGCGGGCCGCGCTCGCCGGCCAACTCGACGAGCAGGGGCGCGAGGCCGTCGAGCGGGGACTGGCCCGCCTGGAGGCGGCCCTGAGGGCGCGCGCGGCGCACTCGCTAAACCAGCCGGGCTAGCCTCGCGGGGGATCGCCCTCCACGGCGGCCCGGGTGCGGTCCTCAGGCCTCCACGGCTGCCACCAGCGCCTGGAGCTCGCTTACCACGTCGCCGTCGAGCCTGACCGCGGCGAGGTGATCGACCGGGGTGGGCCCGCGGGTGACGATGGCCACCGCCCCCCCGGCCTGGCGGGTGAGGTGGGGCAACCCGGCCACCGGGTAGACCTCGAGCGAGGAGCCCACGCACAGCAGTACGTCGGCGCCCGCCGCCAGCTCCTGGGCGCGGGCCATCGCCGCCTCGGGCAGGTACTCGCCGAACAGGACCACGTCGGGCTTGAGCGCCGCCCCGCACGGGCAGCGAGGAACGCGGTCGGCGGCGGCGGCTAGGCGGGTGCGGGCCTCGGCCAGGGAAGCAGTCTCTCCACAGGCCAGGCAGCGGCAGTGGGCGATGCTGCCGTGGACCTCGACCAGCTCCGAGGTGCCGGCCTTGCGGTGGAGCATGTCGACGTTCTGGGTGATCACCGCGTCGAGCCGACCGCGCCCCTCGAGCTCGACCAGCGCCCGGTGAGCGCCGTTGGGCTCGCGGCCCTCCAGGGTGGCGAAGCGCTCGGCGTAGTAGCCCCAAAAGCGCTCGGGGTCGCGGCGAAAGGCGTCGATGTGCGCGACCTCCATCGGATCCACCTTCTCCCACAGTCCGGTCCCCGGTGAGCGGAAGTCGGGGATCCCCGAGGGGGTGCTGATCCCGGCGCCGGTGAGGGCAACCACCGAGCCCGCCCCCCGCACGAGCGCGGCCAGGCGGCGGACTCCCGCGGAGGGGGTGGCCGCCAGCGCGGCGTCCGCCGAGGAGGCGCCCGCGGCCGCCGGTGTGTCCGAGTCGCTCACCGGCCCTCAAAGCGGGGGGTGCGCTTGTCCAGGAAGGCGGCGATCCCCTCGCGCGCGTCCGCCGAGGCGAAGGCGCGGGCGAAGCCGCGCTTCTCGGCTTCGATGCCCTCAGCCAGGTCGCCGCGCGCCGAGGCCGACTTGATCTCGCCCACCGCCACCGGCGCCTGCACGGACAGCCCGCGTGCCCACAACAGCGCCACCTCAAGCAGCTCGTGGTCGGCGACCAGCCGGTTGACCAGGCCGTACTCGTAGGCCTCCTCGGCGGTGATCGCGTCCCCGGTCAGGTTCATCTCTAGCGCCTTGTTCTCACCCACCAGTAGGGGCAGGCGCTGGGTCCCGCCGAACCCGGGGATGATGCCGAGCTTGATCTCGGGCTGACCGAACACCGCCGAGCCGGCGGCGATCCGCACGTCGCAGGCCATGGCCAGCTCCAGACCCCCGCCGAAGGCGAGCCCGTTGATCGCCGCGACGGTGGCGACCCGGCCGCTGCCCAGCTCGCGCAGGAGGGCGTGCCCGGAGTCGATCAGCTCCCGGCCCGCCGCCTCGTCCATCTGGGTGAACGACTTGATGTCCGCGCCGGCGCTGAACACCACCGGGCTGGCCGAGGCGATCACCAGCGCCCGCACCGATCCCGAGTCCTTGACCCGGCGCCAGATTGCGGCCAGGTCGTGGATGACCTCGGGCGAGATCGGATTCACCTGGCCGTTGGACAGCCAGGCGACGGCTACCTCGCCGCGGGTCTCGAGCTTGACCGTGGCGGGCTGCTCGCCCTGGTCGGGCCGGGGATAGGCGTAAAAGCCCTGGCCGGCGGCCACGCCCAGGCGCCCCTGGGCCACCAGGCGGCGCAGGATGGTGGGCGGCTCAAAGCGCTCGCCGTGGGCCTCGGAGAGCGACTCCAGGCGCTCGAGCACGACATCGAGTCCCACCGAGTCGGCCTTCATGAAGGGCGGGAGCAGCCCGCGGCGGGGGTCCATGCCCGCCCCGGCCATCAGGCCCAGGTCGATCTCGCGCACGCTGCACACGCGCTCCTCGAGGAGCAGGCACGCCTCGACAAAGCTCTTGAGCGTCATCAGCTCGGCCAGCTCGGCGCCATCGGCCTCGGCTTGGCCGTCGAGCTGGGGGGCACCATCCCGGTAGAAGCCTCCGCCCCCGGCCTTGGCGCCCAGCTTGCCCTCGGCGACCAGCTGGCCCATTCCCCCGTGCACGTAGAAGCGCTCGCCGTAGGACTCGCGCAGATGCTCGGCCACGTGATGGACGGTGTCCAGGCCGAGCATGTCGATCAGCGCGAACGGCGGCAGCGGCGCGACGTTGGCGGCGGCTACGGCGTCGTCGATCGACTTGATCGACAGTCCGCGCTCCTCCTGGGCGCGCCAGATCTCTGACACGCCCGAGTTAAGGATGCGGTTGACCACGAACCCCGGGACCTCCTCGCAGACGATCGGCTGCTTCTTGATCGTCTGGGCCAGGTTGTAGGCGGCCCGGACCGTCTCCTCGGAGGTCTCCTCGCCGCGCACGATCTCGATCAGCGGCATGACCGCGGCGGGGTAGAAGTAGTGAAAGCCCACCACCTGCTCGGGGCGCAGGGTGGCGGCGCCGATCTCGGTGATCGACAGCGACGAGGTGTGGGTGGCGAGGATCGCGTGCCGGGGGATGACGGCGTCGAGTTCGGCGAACACCGCCTGCTTGACGTCCATGCGCTCAGGCACCGCCTCGATCACGAAGTCCACGTCACCGAAGCCCTCGTAGGCGGTCGTCCCGTGGATGCGCCCCGCGAGCTCATCCACCTGGGCGCGAGCCTGGTCCTCGCTGACCTTGCCCTTCTGCACCTGGCGGGCGATCTGTCCCTCGGCCACGCCGCGGGCCTCGGCCACGGCGGCATCCACGAGCTCGTCCTCGACGTCCTTGAGCACCACGTCGAGCCCGGCGGCGGCGAGGGTGTGAGCGATCTGCCCGCCCATCGTCCCCGCCCCGACGACCGCGGCCTTGAAGACGAACATGAGGCGGGCAATCTAGCGATCGGCGAGCTCGGCGGCGAAGCGGCCCAGCGTCCGGCGCAGCGAGTCGGCCAGCGCGCGGCGGATGAACAGCCGGTCCACCAGCGCGCCGGCGGGAAGCCGACGCCGCAGCCGGTAGTCGAGCACCACCGACACCGACACGCCGTCGGCCAAGGCCTCAAAGCGCACCGTCTGGCGCCCGGTCAGCGAGTCGTCGGTCACTTCGAGCTCCTGGCCGGCGCCGGGCTCGTGGGAGACCACGCGCTCGGTCACGCGACCGCGCCCGCCGGGGCGCGACTGCCAGATGACCTCGGCGCCGGCCTGCGGCCAGGGGCCCTGGATGGAGACCACGTGCCCGAAGCCCTCCACCCACGACGCCCAGCGGGCGGGCTCATACCACACCGTCTCGGCCTCGGCCACCGAACCGGAAGCGTCCCGCTCGGCGCGCACGCGGGTCATCGCCGCCCCCCGCCGCGCAGGCGCCGGTCAAGCTCGCCGCGGATCTTCTCCACGCTGGCCACCACCTTCGCCAAGCGGGGCAGGAGCGCCTCGGCCAAGCGCTCGAGCTCGGCCTCGCCGTCTGGCGTGAGCGCGTAGAAGCGTCGCGAGCGGCGCTCGGGATGCTCCCACTTGCCCTCGATCAGGGCGCGCGCCTCCAGCGAGCGCAGCAGCGGATACATCGTGTTGGGATTGACCACCACCAGGCCGCCGGTCAGGTCGCGGATGCGGTCCATCAGCTGGTTGCCATAGGACGCCTCGCGCGCCAGCGAGTCCAGCACCAGCAGCGGCAGCAGTCCCGCCCGGCGCAGCTCGCCGACCAGCGGGTCGGCGGTGCCGGGGCCGCCGGCCTCGCGGCCTGGGGCCTCCTGCGGCGCCCCGGCCGCCTCGCGCACCTCCTGCAGCGAGGCGGTCTCGGCCACCGCCCGGCGGGTGTCTTTGGAGCCGGGCACCGCCCTGAACGCTAGCCGCCCCACCCGCGGCCGCCCATTCCGTGAGTCCCTGCACAGGGCGTGGCGCCGGCTCAGGCGGGCGCGGGCTCGGGCTCGGAGACCCGGCGGGGCAGCAGCGTCTCGCGGGCGATGACCAGGCGCTGGATCTGGGCGGTGCCCTCGTACAGCTGCATGATCTTGGCGTCGCGCATGAGCTTCTCCACCGGGTACTCCTTGATGAAGCCGTAGCCTCCGTAGACCTGCACGGCGTCGGTGGTGACCCTCATCGCGCTGTCACCGGCGAAGCGCTTTGCGTGCGAGGAGAGCAGCGTGTTGCGCTCGCCGTTGTCGAGCTGCACGGCGGACTTCCAGGTCAGCAGCCGGCTGGCCTCGATGTCGGTGGCCATGTCGGCGATCATGAACTGGATCGCCTGGTGCATGGCGATGGGCACGCCGAACTGGACGCGCTCCTTGGAGTAGTCGACGGCGAACTCGAACGCCGCGCGGGCGATGCCCACCGCCATGGCGGCGACGCCCGGGCGCGTGCGGTCGAGCGTCATCATCGCCAGCTTGAAGCCGTGGTTCTCCTCGCCCAGCAGGTAGCGGGAGTCGACCTCGGTGTCGTTGAAGGTGATCGTCGCCGTGTTGGAGGCGCGCTGGCCCATCTTGTCTTCCTTCTTGTCCACCACCACCGTGTCGTCCTTGCGGACCAGGAAGGCGCTGATGCCGCGGTGACCGGCCTCCTTGTCGGTCTTGGCGTACACCGTGAACCAGTCGGCGTAGCCGCCGTTGGTGATAAAGCACTTGGACCCGTTGAGCACGTACCTGTCGCCCTGGCGCACGGCGCTGGTGCGCATACCCGAGACGTCGGAGCCGGCATCGGGCTCGGTCAGACAGAAGGAGGCCAGGACCGGCGACTCCACCAGCTCTGAGCAGTACTCCTTCTTTACCTCCTCGGCGGCGCCGATGAGCACCGGGGCGGCGGCCAGGCCGTTGGCACCCAGCGAAGTCTGGATCCCCGAGCAGCCCCACGCGAGCTCCTCCTCGATCAGGCAGCCGTCGAGGTAGCTCAGGCCCGCGCCCCCGTACTCCTCGGGCAGGTGGGTGTTCATCAGCCCGACCTCGTGCGCCTTGTCGACGATCTCCTGGGGCCAGGTGCCGTCCTTGTCGTACTCCCACGCGACGGGGCGGATCTCCTTCTCGGCGAAGTCGTGCGCCAGCTCGCGGAGGTTCTTCTGCTCGTCGGTGAGCGTGAAATCGACCACGGTGGAAGTCTCCTTTGCTCTGCCAAGGGCCCGCGTCGGCGCGGGGCCGGCAAGCAGATTGACTAGTCAGTCAACGAATATCGGTAAGGGTAGCGCCCGCGCCGCCTATTAGCGCAGGGCGAGGAGGATCGCCACCACGCCGCCGGCGATCGCCAGGGCGGTCACCATCACCAGCCCGATCTGCTCGGGAAAGACCGCGGGCCGGCGCGGCGCCAGCGAGCGGCGTCTGAAGCGGCGCCACATGACCGCCAAGCTAGCGCGCGCGGCCTGGGAGGCCTAATCTGAAGCCATGCAGACGGCCTTTGGCATCGTGCTGTTCGGGGTCGTGGCGGTGGGTGCGATCGTCGCCGTCGCGTCGCTGTCGGGGCGCAAGCGCCTGTACGAGAACATCGGCCGGGGGGCGATGTCCATGCACCACGATCCGCTGCGCGCCCGAGGCGGACCGCCGGCCGGCTCGGCCGCCGCGCTGGCCGAGCGCGACGAGGAGATCCGCCAACTGGTGGCGGCCCGCAACGAGCGCCGGATTCGCCGAGGCGAGCCGCCCCTCGACGTGGAGGCCGAGTTGGCGCGCCTGACGGCGCCGGCGGTGGATCCCGAGCTGGCGGCCGAGGTCCGCTCGCTGGTCATCGCCCGCAACGAGCGCCGAGCCCGGGCCGGCCACGAGCCGCTCGACGTGGAGGCCGAGGTCGCGCGCCAGCTGCGCGAGCTGAGTCCTGAGAACGCACCCTGAGGGCTACCGGGCAGGGGCCCAAAGGGGTATAAACGCAAGCAGATGGCCGAGCACCGCACGTTTGAGCTCGACGAGCTGACCGTTCGTCCCGGCACCTACTTCAACCCCCAGACCGAGGTGTTGTTGGTGATCGACGACTCGCCCGAGCTGGACTCCGAGATCTTCAACATGGAGGAGTTCGAGGGGGCCGAGTGGGTGCTGATCTCCGACGAGACGCCGCTCGACGAGAACCAGCGCGATGAGCTGTTGGAGGGCTTCCAGGTGCGCCACGGGCCCGACGGCGACGGGCGGGTCGCCGACGCCGACGATGATCAGCCCGAGCCCGAGGAGTTCGACGAGCGCGACCTCGAGCACGAGGCCGACGCCTAGATGCAGACACGCACGTTCGGCGCCAGCGACCTGCAGTGCTCGGCGATCGGCTTTGGCACCTGGGCGCTGGGCTCAGACTGGTGGGGACCACACGAGGATCCCGACGAGCTGGTCTCCCGGGCGCTCGAGCTCGGGGTCACCTTCTTCGACACCGCCGACACCTACGGCCAGGGCCTCAACGAGGAGCTGGTGGGGGCGGCGCTTCGCCGGGCCGGCCCGCGCCGGCAGGACATCCAGCTGGCGACCAAGTTCGGCTATGTCATCGACTCGCGGCGAACCGCCCACGCCGAGTCCGAACGGCCCCAGGACTTCTCCCCCGCGCACTTGCGCCGGGCCCTGGAGGCCAGCCTGCGCCGCCTGGACACCGACTACGTCGACCTCTACCAGCTCCACAATCCGCGCATGGACGCCATCGACTCAGACGAGCTGTTCGCCGAGCTCGAGGCGGTCAAGGCCGAGGGCAAGATCCGCCACTACGGCGTCGCCCTGGGCCCCAAGATCGGCTGGCGCGACGAGGGCGTGGCGGCCCTGGCTCGCCGCTCGATCACCTCTTTGCAGACCGTGTACAACCTGCTCGAACAGGAGCCGGGCTCGGAGTTTCTCGAGCTCGCCGAGCGGCGCGGCGTGGGCGTGCTGGCGCGGGTCCCCACCTCCTCGGGATTGCTGGAGGGCAACTTGACCCTGGACACCCGCTTCGAGGGCAACGACCACCGCCGCCACCGTCCCCGTTCGTGGCTGGTGGAGGGGCTGCAGAAGGTCGAGCAGCTGGCCTTCCTGCACCGCGGGGGTGAGCGCACCCTGGCCCAGGGCGCCTTCCAGTTCATCCTCGCCCAGCCGGCGATCGGCTGCGTGGTGCATACGATCAACACCCGCGCCCAGCTCGAAGAGTGGGCGGCGGCGTCGGACACCCCGCCGCTCGGCGCCGACGAGCTGGCGGCGCTCGACGAGCTCTACCGCTCGAACTTCGGCCTGGCCGTCACCGCCTAGGGCGTCAGGGCGCCCACCAGCTCCGCGGCTGGGCGCACGTCGGAGAGGCGCGCCACGCTCTCGCCCGCGTAGAGCGGGCCGCTGTCGAGGAGCGAGGCGGCCCGCTCGTCGGTGGGCGGAGACGGCGTGAGCAGCGGCAGGCCGGGTCGCTGGTGCGCGGTGGTGTCGGGCAGGGACAGGCGCCCCAGTGGAGCGCTCAGCCGGTTGAGCGCCCGCACGGCCAGCGGGCCGCGCGGGTCGACCCCCAGCCAGCGGTCGGTGGCGGCGTTGGGCAGGACCCGGTGCGGGGCGGCGGGCCACCCGGTCCCGAACAGCTCGGTGAGCAGGGTCCGTTGGCCCTCCCGGAGGCGTTGGCGGTAGCCCGGGTGGGCCCGGCTCTCCGGGGTGAGCAGAAAGCGCGTCCCCAGCACCGCCGCCTCGGCTCCGGCCGACAGCGCCCGCGAGACGTCGCCGGCATTGGCCACGCCGCCGGCCATGAGCACGGGAAAGCCGGCGGGCAGCGCCGCGCGGATACGCTCGAGCAGGTCCTCGGCGCCCAAGCTGGCGCGGGTGTGCCCGCCCGCCTCCCGGCCCTGGGCGATCACCGCGTCGGCGCCCGCGGCGTGGGCGCGCCGCGCCTCGGACACCGAGCCGCACTGGTGCACCCACGTACCGGCGGTGCGCCGCCGCGGCCGGCCCCAATGGGTGAACACCACGTCGGCGGCGGCGGCCTCGCGCCAGTGGGCCCGCCGGGCCAGGGGCACGATCAGGTTGACCGCCAGCGGGCGGGCGGTGAGCGCGCGGGCGCGGGTCAGCTCGGCGGCGAGCGCCCCGGGGGAGAGCATGCCGATCGTCCCCAGGCCGCCGGCCTGTGAGACCTCGGCGGCCAGGCGGTGGCGGGCCAGGCCGCCACCCATGCCCGCCTGCACGATGGGGAAGCCGACCCCGAGGCGCTCGAGCCACGCCCCCACGACGCTCGGCTCAGCGCCCGGGGTGCCAGGAGGATCGGCGCGGGGGCGGCGGCGCTAGTGGCCGATCAGCCTTGCGCACTTCTGGACCGCGGCGATGTTCTGGCCCGCCTGCTGCAGACACTGCAGGTAGGCCGAGCTGTTGGCGCCGCCCCCGCCGGCCCCGCCGCCCGCGCCCGCGCCCGCGCCCGCGCCGGCACCCGCGCCCGCGCCTCCGCCGGCGCCCGCGGCTCCTCCGCCGCTGAGCCCGGGGATGGCGTTGGTGAGATTGGTCAGCGGCTGGGGGTTGCGCGGCGCGGAGACCGTCTGGGAACGGTTCAGCTCGGAGAACTGCAGGTCGAAGTTCACGCTGCCCGAGGTCAACGAGTTGGGCTTGGTGCGCAGATCCGCGGGCACGTCGAGCGTCAGGTTGATCGTCAGGCGCCGCAGCGTCTTGTCGTCCTGGCCGGTGTAGACGTCGAGCGACGCCGATTTGACCGAGCGCTGGATCTGCTGCTGCTGCTGGGGGGTGATGGCGCGCGGGATGCGCGATGTGCCCGCCGCTCCGGTCTGACCCACGCGTCCGAGCAGCTTGTTGAGGTCCTGGAGCAGCTGGACGATGTCGACGCCCGAGCGGATGTGGATCGTGCTGGTCCCCCCCACGTCCTGGGTCCCGGCCTTGGCGGGGTCCTTGAGCCAACGCAGCGGCTCAATGCCCAGCGCGGCCAGGGTGGATCTGCCGTTCTGGCGGGCGGCCTGGGTTTGGGCATTGGCGAAGCTCTGCTCGAAGGAGTTGAACAGGTTGTCGGGCAGGCTGTAGGCGTTGCCCCCGAAGGTCAGGAACGCCTTGGTGCCGGTGGAGACCGCCCCTGCGGAGAAGCTCTGCCCCGACGAGGACAGGTCGAGCTTGAAGTCAAACGCGGGGACCTTGCCCTTGCCCCGGCTCTGGAAGGGTCCGCCCAGGCGGATGCTCACCGGCCCCTTCAGCGTGGGCACGCCCTGGGCCTGCACGCCGAGTGCCAGCGTCAGCTTGCCGCTGTGAATGGCGTGGTTGGGCCCGAACGTGTCGCGCAGGATCTTGGTGGCGCTCTGGGAGGAGCTGCTGCTGCCGCCGCATCCGGTCAGGGCGAGCAGCCCGGCGGCGGCGACGACAAAGGTCAGGGAACGCAAACGGCTCAAGGTGGGACTCCTGGGGGCGGGGGCAGGCGGGGCCCAGACGCGCCTGGGCGGGCGCGAGACTAGCACCAGCATGGGGGGCCCGGGGCCGGCACGGCTTGAAATGTCCACCCGCCTACACTCCCCGGCCATGGCGCCGCGGACGATCCTCTACACCGGCAAGGGCGGCGTGGGCAAGACCTCGGTTGCGGCCGCCACCGCCGTGCGCTGCGCGGCGGCGGGCCTGCGCACGATCGTGCTCTCGACCGACCCCGCCCACAGCCTCGCCGACTCGCTGGGGACCGAGCTGGGCCCCGAGCCGGTCGCCGTCGCCCCCGGCCTGTTCGCCCAGCAGGTCGAGGCCCAGGAGGAGCTCGAGCGCAACTGGTCCTCGGTGCAAGCGTGGCTGGGCGGCATCCTCGTCGAGCGCGGCGTCGACCGGATCTCGGCCGAGGAGCTGACCGTCCCCCCCGGACTGGACGAGCTATTCAGCTTGCTCGTCCTGCGTCGCCATCACGAGTCCCCCCGCTACGACGCGGTGATCGTCGACTGCGCGCCCACCGGCGAGACGCTGCGCCTGCTGTCGTTTCCCGATGTCGCGCGCTGGTGGCTGGAGAAGATCTTCCCCCAGCGCAGCCAGATCCTCAACGCCGCCCGACCCTTCGCCCGCGCCGTGCTCGACGTCTCGCTGCCCGGGGAGGAGGTCCTCGACGACGTCGGGGCGCTGGTGGGCAACCTGATCGCCATGCACGAGATTCTGCGCGACCGCCGGCGGGTGAGCCTGCGCCTGGTTATGAACCCAGATCGCATGGTCATCGACGAGGCGCGGCGCACGTTCACCTACCTGAACCTGTACGGCTTCCTTACCGATGCGGTGATCGTCAACCGGGTATTCCCCGAACAGGTCGGGGCCTACTTCGGCGCCTGGCGCGAGCGCCAGCAGGAGCACGTGCGCACCGTCGAGCAGGCGTTTGCCCCGGTGCCGGTGCTGTGCGCCCCCTACTTCGAGGCCGAGGTCGTCGGCCTGCCGATGCTCGAGCGCCTCGGCCAGGCCCTCTTCGAGCGCCGCGCGGCGGCCGAGGTGCTGCACGACCGGCTCGCCCACGAGCTCGAGGTCGACGAGGGGCGCGCCCGCCTGCGGCTCGAGCTGCCGTTCGCTCAGAAGGGCGACATCGCGCTCAAGAAGATCGGGCTCGAGCTGATCGTGCGCGTGGACGACCACAAGCGCACGATCATGCTCCCCCCCGCGCTGGCCGACTACCGCCCGCGCCAGGCGGCGTTCGAGGACGGCAGGCTGGAGGTGACCTTCGTCGCCCCCGACGGCCAGGGCGACCGGTCGGCGGCTGGCGGGTCGGCGCCGGCGGTGGCCGCCACCGAGGTGAGCGCCGGGGTGGCCGGCGATGGCTGAGCCGCACGCCGGCGACCCGCTGGGCCCCGACGACCCGCTCGAGACGCTGCGCGACCGCATCCAGGCCACCCACGACGCAGCGGCGCGCCTGGCCGAGGAGACGGCCCGGCGGGCGCGCCAGGCGGTGCCCCCCCGGGGCTGGGAAACGCCCGCCTCCGGTGCCCAGGCGACCGGTGAGCTGGGAGCGCTGGTCGAGCTGGCCAGCGCCGTGCGCTCGATGCTGCCCGAGGACATCCAGCACCAGCTGGCCGAGCTGGTGCGTCAGCTGTTGGTCCTTATCCGCAGCCTGCTCGACTGGTGGATCTCGCGCCTGGAGCCCGCCGCGCGGGGCCGCGACGCCGAAATCGAGGACATCCCGATCGCCTGACGCCCCATCGGGCCCCCCGTCTAGATCGCCTCGGCCTGATAGAGCGCCTGATCGGGGATGCTCCTGACCCGCCGGCGCCTCGGCGCCCCGAAGCCGGCCTGGGCCAGGAACTCGGCGAGCTGCTCGCGGGAGTAGATGTCCGCCCCCGAGGTGAGATGAAAGAACAACCGAAAGAAGCTGGCCGACGCGCGCGGGCGCCGGCCGGGATCCCTGAACATGTCCAGCACGGCCAGCGTCGCCCCCGGCCGCAGCGCCCGGCGGACACGTCCAAACAGCAGCACGACCTGCTCGGGCGAGAGGTGGTGGATGATGTCGAAGCACAGCGCCGCGTCGTGGGGGCCGCCCAGATCGACGGCGAACATGTCGCCCTCGACGTGGCCCACCCGTTCCGACAGCCCGTTCTCGGCGATGATCTGGCGCCCCACCGCCGCGCTGGGCGCCAGATCGACGACGGTCGCCCGCAGCCCCTCGTGGCGGGCACACAAGGCGGCGGCAAACCAGCCGTGGCCGCCGGCGACGTCGAGCAGCGAGCGCGGGCGGGGAGGCAGCTTGAGCGCCCGGGCGACGTCGTCGGCCGACAGCCGGGCGAGCTCGTACTGGCCCCGGATGTAGACCGGCCAGGACGGGGCATCGCGCGCCGCCGCGTGGATCTGAAACCCCCGGCCCTCGCGCAGCACGCGCTCGAGCTCGCCCCACCACTCCCAGTAGTCGTGGGTGTGCTCGAGGAAGGTGCCGATATAGCGCGGCGACTCGGGCGAAAGCCAGCGCCGCGCTCGCCGAGCGAGCCCGAACCGGTCTCCGCGCCGGCGCAGCAGCCCCATGCCGCACAACGCCTCGAGCAGCATGCGCGCGCCCGGGGGCCGGATCCCGGCCGCCCCGGCGACCTCCTCGGCGGTCGCCGGTGAGCGGGCGACGGCCCCGAGCACGCCCAGCTTCTGGGCGAGCGACAGCGTGCGGGCGGCGGGCATCCCGAAGAAGGTCAGGCCTACCGGCAGCGGCGCCAGGTTCAGGCGGATGGCGGCGCGCTCCAGGAGGTCGTCCCCCCGCAGCCAGGTGCGCATGGGCCGAGAGCGTAGGCGGGCGCCCGGCGGAGCCCGCTGGGGCGCCGCCTACAATCGGAGCGTGACGGACGAGGCGCCGCGCATCCCGCCCCACGAGGCCGGTGGCCGTCACGGGACCGGCGCCGGCGATCGAATCGGCGCCGCCGCGCGGCGGATCGGGCGTGCGTGGCGAGCGCTGGCCCGCGACCAGCGTCTGGCCGCCGTGGCCGCGCTGGGCCTGGTGGTGTGCATGTTCCTGCCCTGGTACGAGGTGCGCGCGATCGCCTCGGGCGCCCACAGCTTCTCGAGCGTTCCCCGGACCGGGATCGGCGTCTTCGAGTGGGTCGAGGCGGCGATCCTGCTCGTGGCCGCGGGGGTGCTGCTGATGCTCTTTGCCCGGGCCGAGAATCGCGCCTTTCACCTGCCCGGCGGCGACGGCGCGGTGATCGTGGCGGCCGGGGTGTGGGCCGCGGTGCTGTTGTTCTACCGGGTGCTGGACCGCCCGCACGTCAGCGGCACCGGCGCGACGGTCGACATCCAGTGGGGGTTCTTCGTCGCGTTCGTGGCCTCCGGTGCACTGGCCCTGGCCGGCCAGCGGGTGCGCGCCGCCCACCACCCCGAGCCCCCGATCGAGGTCCCCGACCCGCCGCGGCCCCGCCCCGGACCGGATCGCCCAGCGCCACCAGCGCCCGCCCGGCCCCCGGCCCGGCCGACCGGCCCCGCCCCGCAGGCGCCCACCCAGGCCACCCGTCCACTCAGCCCACCGCCTCCCGGACGCCAGCTTACGATCGAGGACGCCCCCGAGCGCGAGGAGTGAGCCTCAGCCGAAGGTCTTGGCCGCGTTGGGGTCGAAGGCGAGCAGGAACAGCACCGTGGTGACGAGGATGATCCCGATGCCCAGCGCGACCAGCGCCGCCGAGCGCACCATGTGCCCGGCCGCCCCCACCACGAAGCCCAGGACCATCCCGCCCAGGTAGGGACCCGGCGGCGGCTGGCTCGCCAGCAACGACAGGGGCCAGGTCGCGAAGGCCAGCACCAGGAGGCAGTCCTATCATTGCCGGGACATGTCCGCGTCGGCTGTCGCCACCGGCCCGGGCTCGGTGGATGAGCTCGCCGCCGGGCTCCGCGAGGTCGGCTACCTCCCGGGCGAGTCCACCGCCCTGGTCTCCTACCTGGCCACCCGGCTGGGCAAGCCGGTGTTGGTCGAGGGTCCCGCCGGGGTGGGCAAGACCGAGCTGGCCAAGGCGCTGAGCGCCTTCCTGGGGCGGGGGCTGGTGCGCCTGCAGTGCTACGAGGGGCTGGATGAGGCCAAGGCGCTGTATGAGTGGAACTACCGCAAGCAGCTGCTGCGCATCCAATCCGAGGCGCCCGGCACCGGCTGGCAGGACGTCCAGGAGGACATCTTCGGCGAGGAGTTCCTGCTCGCCCGCCCCCTGATGACCGCGATCACTTCGACCGAGCCGGTGGTCCTGCTGATCGACGAGATCGACAAGACCGACCAGGAGTTCGAGGCCATGCTGCTCGAGGTGCTCTCGGACTTTCAGATCACGATCCCCGAGCTCGGGCGCATCGAGGCCGCCACCCGGCCGGTGGTGCTGCTCACCTCCAACAACACGCGCGAGCTGACCGAGGCGCTCAAGCGCCGCTGCCTGTACTTGTGGCTGGACTACCCCACGCTCGAACACGAGCTCCAGATCGTCAGCCTGCACGCGCCCGAGCTCTCGCAGACGGTGGCCAAAAAGCTCGTCGAGCTGATCGGGATGGTGCGCGACCTGGACCTCAAGAAGCCGCCGTCGATCGCCGAGTCGATCGACTGGGCGCGCACCCTGCTGCTGCTGGGGGCCGACGACATCGACGCCGAGACGTTTCGCCAGACGATGTCGGTGATCGTCAAGCACCGCACCGATCTCGACGTGGTGGCCGAACGGGTGGGGGTCAAGCTCACCGGCCTGGGCGGCTGAGCGGCGTGGCCCCTGCGGCTCCCCGCCCCGGAGCGCTCTACGGCGGCCTGCCCGAGCCCGGGCCTCCGGGCATGTCGGCCCGCGTGCTCGAGTTCGGCGAGGAGCTGCGCGGCGAGGGCGTGGCGATCGGCACCTCCGAGCTGCTCGACGCCTTCGCCGTGCTGGAGGAGATTGATTGGCGCTCCGCGCCCGGGTTTCGTGAGGCGCTGGCGGCGACGCTGGCCAAGTCTCAGGAGGACCGGCGCATCTTCGAGCTCGTCTTTGAGCGCTTCTTCTTCCGCGCCGTCGAGCAGGCGGCCGTGCGCGAGGGCGTGCGCGAGGAGGGGGGGATCGACGCCGGCGCGGCGGGCGAGGCCGACCTCGACCGGCTGCGCGAGCAGATCGCCCGGGCGCTGGCCGACGGCGGGGAGAGCGCGATGCGCGATCTCGCCCGCCTGGCGATCGCCGCCTTTGGGCGCCAGGGCGAGGGCTCGGGCGTCATCGGCGTCGACGTTCAGCGCATCCGCCGGGCGCTGGGGCTGCGCTCCGAGCCCCAGCCCGAGCTGCCCGGCGACGATCCCCGCCGCCCCGGCCTCCCCCGGGAGGCCCTGCGCCGCTTTGAGGCGATCCTGCGCCGCGAGCTGGAGCGCGCCCAGATCGAGCGCACCGAGACCCTGCCCCCGTCGCGCCCGCTCAACGAGCTCGACCGGGCGCTGCCCTCCGGCCCGCTGCAGGACCTGGCCGCCGTGCATCGGGTGGTCGCCCAGCTCAAGCGGCGGCTGGCCACCGAGGGTCTGCAGGCTCGGGGGCGCCGGGCCCATCGCCACGTCGACGTGCGGCGCACGATGCGCGCCTCGCTCCAGACCGGCGGCGTTCCCGTGGTGCTCAAGTTCCGCCCCCGCCGGCCCCGGCGACCCGAGATCTACGTGCTGTGCGACGTGTCCACCAGCGTCACCTCGGCCTCGGTGTTCTTCCTCTCCGTGCTGCACGCCCTGCACGATTCGTTTCGCAAGATGCGCTCGTTCGTGTTCATCGAGCGCATCTCCGAGGTCACCGACACGTTCGAGCGCGAGCGCAACTTCAAGGCCGTCAGCGAGGCAATCGCCCGCGACGCCGGCGTGGCCGACGTCTCCGGCTATACCGATTACGGTCGCGTGTGGTCGGAGTTCCGCACGCTGGTGGAAGACGACCTGCATCCGCGCGCCACGGTGATCGTGCTGGGCGACGCGCGCACCAACGGGCGCGACCCCCGGGCCGACATCTTCGCCGAGGTCGCCGCGCGGGCGGGGCGGACCTTCTGGCTCAACCCCGAGCCGCGTTTGTACTGGAACTACGGCGACTCGGTGATCGCCGCCTACGAGCGCTACTGCCGGGCGTTTGAGTGCTGGACCACCCGTCAGCTCGAGGATTTCGTCCGGGCGCTCACCCGGCCCGAGGACGGCGACCGCCTGAGCGCATGATCCGGCGCCTGCTCCCCCTCGCCTACGGCGTCGTGGGCGGCGTGATCGCCTATGACCACGCCTATCTCGACCACCTGCACAGCGCCTCGCAGATCGTCTCGGCGGTCCTCGCCGTGCTCGCCTGGCCCCTGGTGGTCGCCGGCGTCAACCTGCACCTGCACATCACCGTACGCTGAGCGCCGCTCGGGTCCCCGCGAAAGGAGATCTCCTGAGACGTCTCGCCCGCTTTCACCTCCCCCTCGCCGCCGCCGTCGCGATGCTGGCCTCCTGGGGCCTAGCCGCGTGCGGAGAGCGCAAGGAGAGGACGGCCCCCAGCGCCCCGCCACGGCCGCTCACCCTGATGCTCAACTCCTCTCCCGACGCCGACCACGCCGCGCTGTACGCGGCCGTGGCCAATGGGGACTTCCGCACCGTCGGCCTGCAGGTCATGCCCCAGGCGCCCTCCGACTCCTCCGCGCCGCTGAAGCTGCTGGCCGCCGGGCGGGCCGACATGGCCATCTCCTATGAGCCCGACGTGCTGCTGGCCCGCGACCAGGGGATGCGCCTCGTCTCGGTGGGGTCGCTGGTAGGGAGGCCGCTGAGCTCGATCATCGCGCTGGGCGCCCGCCACATCCGCGGGCCCCGGGATCTGCGGGGCAAGACGGTGGGCACCGCGGGGATGCCCTACCAGTCGGCCGAGCTGCACGCGATCCTCGGCCACGCCGGCCTGCCCGCGTCCTCGGCCCGCGAAACCAACGTGGGCCCGGACCTGGTCGGGGCGATGCGCTCGCAGCGGGTCGACGCCACCCTGGGCGGCTCCTGGAACTACGACGCCATCCAGCTCCAGCTAAAGCACAAGAACCCCACGGTGATCCCCGTCGACCAGGCGGGCGTGCCCACCTACAGCGAGCTGGTGCTGGTGGTGCGCGAGGATGAGGCCCGCAACCGGGGTCCGCTGCTGCGCGCGTTCCTGCGGGCCCTCGACCGGGGCCAGCGGGAGGTCCGGGCCGACCCGGCGCGGGCGATCCAGCCGCTGCTGGCGACCAATCGCGCCCTGGACCCCCACCTGCAGATCTCCTCGGTCCGGCACACGCTGGCCGCCACGCCGGTGCCCCGGGGACACTCGTTCGGGTTCCAGGATCCGGCGGCGTGGGAGGCGTTCGGGCGCTGGATGCTGGGTCAGGGCCTGCTCAGGCGGCAGCCCTTCGCCGGTCAGGCGCTGACCAACGAGTTCCTGCCGGGCGAGGGGATCTGATCACCCAGCGGCGCAGCGCCATGCGCAGCGCCTCCCCCGCCCGCCCGCCCGCGCACAGCGCGTAGTAGGCGGCCAGCCCCCCGTAGGGGGCGTAGGGGGCGAACACCTCGCGGACCTCGTCCGCGCTGGCCCGGGCCCCGGGATGGCCGTGGCGCGCGCGACCGACGAGCTTGAGCAGGCCCAGGTCGCCGGCGGGCACCTGGTCGAAGCGGCCCTGTCCCCGGAGGGCCAGCATCTCCACCGTCCAGGCACCGATGCCGGGGATCCTGTGCAGCGCGCGCCAGCTGCGCTCGGGCGGGCCGTGCAGGTCGATGCGCCCGGCGGCCACCGCGCGCGCCGCCCGCCGCAGCGCCAGCGCGCGACCGGCCGACAGCCCGAGCGCCTCCAGCTCGGCCGGGGCGGCGGCCGCCACCACCGCCGCCGGGGGCGCCCCGCGCAGCCCCAGGGGCCCCCAGCGGTAACCGAAGCGCGCGATCAGTCCCCGCTGGATCGCGGCGGCCGAGCCGTAGTCGATCAGCTGCTCGCAGACGGCGAAGGCGAGCGCCTCGAATGGCTCCGGGCGCCGCCCCACGCGCAGGCGCGGGTCGCGGCGCAGCAACGGGCCGATCACGGGGTCCCAGCGAAAGCGCTCGAAGAAGTCGCGCAGGTCGTCGTCCACACCGACCGCGAAGCGCATCCGCTCGAGCGCGAACTCGGCCTCCGGCGCCGACGCTGCCGCCGCCTGGAAGTGCACCCGGTCGGGCGCGAGCTGGCGCACGCAGACCACGGCCGGGCCCCCGGGCCCGGCCAGCGCCCGCACCAGGCCTCCCTGGCGCCGGCGGGTCAGGCCGTCGGCGCCGATCTGGCGGGGAAGGGCAAACGGCCACCGCGGCGCAACGGTGACCGCGCGGGAAACGGCAGGCCCGGTGGAGCTCAGTCGCCCCCGCCGAGCAGGTGCACGTCGATGAGAAACGACCGGCTCGCCACCACCTGCGCGAGCTCGCCCGCGCGGCGAGCGGGGCGGCGCTGGGGCTGGGCCCGCCGCGCCGCTCGGCGGCTGCGCCGGCGCCGCAGGACGGCGGCCGTGGCCGCGCCGGCGACGAAGCCGGTCGCCGCCACCGCCGCGGCCTGCACCGCGGTGCTCTGGATCGGCGCCAGCGCCCGGCCGGCGTCGGGCGATTCGATCGGGCGAGCCTCGGCCAGCACGGGCAGCGCGTCGAGCTCTTGGGACTGGGGGGAGGGCGTCAAGGCGCCGAGTGTACCCCTCGCGCAGGACCCGTCGTGAGGCCGGGTGCTCGGTCAGGCGGGCGGGGCGGAGAGCTCGCGCTCGTAGATGCGAAAGCGACGCTTGATCTCGCCCCCCATGCCCTCCATCGCCCGGTTCATGGCCTCGTTGGTCTCCAGGATCCAGCCCATCTCCCCGCCCTTCTGGGGGGTGCGCTCGGCCGCGTCGAAGTGCAGCTCATACATCCGCGCCGCCACGCCGGTGTGCTGATAGCCGGGCTTGACCCCCAGGGCAAAGACCCGCACCTGGTCGATCTTTCGCCGCCAGTACAGCGCCTTTGCCCAGCCGATCGGCAGCAGCCGCCCCCCCAGATGGATGAGCACCTGGTTGTAGTCGGGCAGCGTCAGGGCCGCTCCCACCACCTCGCCATCCTCGGTCTCGGCGATGAACGCCCAGTTCTCGTCGAGCACCGGCTTGAGGTCCTGGGCGTAGTAGCGCACCTCGGCCTCGGTGAGCGGGACGGCACCCCAGTTGCGCTCCCAGGCGGCGTTGTAGACCTCGAGGAAGCGGCCGACCTCGGCCTCCAGGTCGCGCTTGCGCATCGAGCGCACGCGGATGCCGTGCTCGGACTGGGCCTTGGCCGCTGCCTCCCAGATCGCCGGATGCACCTTGTGGCGGGCGTCCACCCACAGCCGCCACATGTACAGGTCCATGGCCTTGGTCAGGCCCTGGCCCTCGAGCAGGGGCTGGTAGTAGGGGTGGTGCCAGGGGCACAGGATCAAAGGGGTGAACTCGTGGCCCTCGATCAGCAGCCCGCACTCGTCGTTGGTGGTGAAGTCCATCGGACCGACCATGCGCCCCCGCCCGCGCTCGGCCAGCCAGGTGCCGGCGGCCTCGAGCAGGGCGCCGGCGGTCTCGGGGTCGTTCTCGGATTCGAAGAACCCGAACAGGCCCCAGTCGTTGGCCTGGAACTCGTTGAGGTGTCGGTCGATGTGGGCGCTGATGCGCCCCACCGGCTCACCGTCGCGCCAGGCCAGGAAATATTGGGCCTCGGCGTGCTCGAAGAACGGGTTCTTGCGCTGGTCCAGGCGCTTGCTCAGCTCCGAGAGCAAGGGAGGGACCCAGTTCTCCTGCTCCCGATAAAGTGAGAACGGCAGCCGGATGAAGCGCCGCAGGTCGCGCTTTCCGGTGACCGGGCGAATTTCGACCGTCACGGCCGGCGCACCCTACATGCACACCTCGGTAGACGTCTTCGCAAAGGCCCGCGATCACGAGCGCGCCGAGCAGCTGCGCGCCGCGCGCGAGCAGGACCTGCTCCCGTACTTTCGCTTGATCGAGTCCCCCGCCCGGCCGGTGGTGGAGATGGAGGGCCGCGAGCGCATCATGCTCGGCTCCAACAACTACCTGGGGCTGACCGCCGACGAGCGCGTGGTCAATGGCGCCCGCGACGCCCTGGCCCGTTACGGCACGGGGCTCACCGGCTCGCGTCTGCTCAACGGGACCACCCCGCTGCACGTCGATCTCGAGCGCGAGCTGGCCGAGTGGATGGGGACCGAGGAGGCGATGGTGTTCACCACCGGCCACCAGGCCAACGTCGGCACGCTGGGAGCGATCCTGGGTCCGGGGGACACCGTGGTGGTCGACTCCGGCGACCACGCCTCGCTACTGGACGGGGCGATCATCTCGCGGGCCAAGCTGCGCCCGTTTCGTCATGGCCGGCTGGACAAGCTCGAGCGCGCGCTGGCGCGCGCGGCCGAGGACGGCGGCGGGGTGCTGGTCGTCGTCGACGGCGTCTTCTCGATGGAAGGTGACGTGGCCCCCCTGCCCGAGATCGTCGAGCTGTGCCAGCGCCACGGCGCTCGGTTGATGGTCGACGAAGCCCACGGGGTGGGCGTCCTGGGCACCCGCGGAACGGGAGCCTCCGAGGCGCTGGGGCTCGAGGAGCGCGTCGACCTGCGCACCGGCACCTTCTCCAAGTCGCTCGCCTCGTGCGGCGGCTTCCTCGCCGGCCCCGCCGACGTGATCGACTACCTGCGCATCTCCAGCCGCGCCTACCTGTTCACCGCCTCCGCTGTGCCGGCGGCGCTCGGGGCGGCGCTCGCCGCCCTGCGCATCATCCGCTCGGCCGAGGGGACGACCCTGATGGCCCGCCTCCGGGAGAACGCCGGCCACCTGCGGGCCGGCCTGCGTGCGCTGGGCCTGCGGGTGATCGAGCCGGTCCCGCCCGGCTCGGCCACCGGGCGGGTCGCCGCCGAAGCGCTCGCCACCCCGGTGGTGCCGGTGGTGGTCGAGGACGACTGGAAGGCGGTGCTGCTCTGGCGCGAGCTCTACGACGCCGGCGTCTACACCAACGTCGCCCTGCACCCGGCGGTCCCGCCCGCGGGGGCGCTGCTGCGCACCAGCGTGATGGCCACCCACGACCGCGACACGCTCGACCGCGCGCTCGAGCGCTTCGCCGCGGTCAAGCCGCGCTTCGAGGCCGAGCACGGCCCGCTGCCCGGATCCTGACCCCGCCCGCGGACGTTTGGCGGGCCCTGCTCCCCACTCTCGGGTAGCCAGGCAGTTGTCCACTTTTGCACAAGTCCGGCGGGCAAAGAAAAGGCCGCTCTGAGCGCACCTTCCCGGGTCCCCGACGTTGACCGCAACGTGGCGCGCGGCGTAGCTTCACGGTGCGTTCGCCGTGCAGGTCCTGAGGGTTGCAGCAGCGGTAGCCGGGGGTAGTTTTCGTACCCGCGGCAGGGTCGAGCTGCAGCCGTGGGGCCGGGGCCGACACGACGCGCAGCCTGGCAAAACCACGAATGTGTCGCCGGTCTGGATGCCGGCGACGGGGAGTTGACACATGAGCGCGACAGCGAGGATCGCCTGCGCCCCACAATACCGCCGGGCATTGGCCCGCGCCAACGAGGTGCGGCTGGCCCGGGCGGAACTCAAGCGTGAGGTGGCGCGCGGGGACCGCGGCGCCGCCGAGGTGATCCTCACCGCGCCGTGGGAGACGGAGAGCATGACCGTGTCCGACCTACTGATGAGCCAGCGGCGCTGGGGCCTGACCCGGTGTCGCAAGGTGCTGGCCCAGATCCCGATGTCGGAGAACAAGACGATCGGCTCCATGACCGAGCGTCAGCGGCGTGCGCTTGCGGCAGCGCTGGCGCGCTGCCAGAGCAGCGGCGGGCCGGAATCGCGCATGGTCGCTTCGCCTGCCACGGCCGCCTTGGCGGCCGCCTGATCGCTTCCCGCCGCCCTCGCTCCGGGGGCGGCGGGGGGTGGCCGGGGACGACGGCTCGTCCTCCTCTTCGCTCGTCGCCCAGGCCCGCCGCCGACGCCGGCGCCCGCGGCGGGCCTCAGTAGCCGACCTCGAAGGGAATCGGGCTGGAGCCCGACAGGAGAAAGAACCACAGCGCAAAGACGACCAGGGCCACGCCGGCGCTGGTCACCATCACGACCTCCAGCACCAGGTGTCCGAGATCGTCTCGCCCGCTCTCCATACGCAGCTGCCGGTGGCGGTTCGACAGCCAGGTCAGCACCGGCACCATCAGCGCGATCGACGCCACCACCCCTACCAGGGCGGCGCCGATGGCCGCGCCCACCGAGCCGGTGGCGCCGTCGATCTGGGAGGCGATCCACAGCCAGCCCAGCGGGATACCCACCCACAGGAGAATGCTCCCGGCGAACATGATCCCCACCAGCGCGGCGGCGCCGGTGACCATGCGCAGGAGCGCCCGCACCCCCCTCTAGGCCCTCCAGCCCATCCCGGTCCGACGCCGGAAGGCCGAGCGCAGCAGGACCCACATCCCGCCGAACACCGCCGCGGCGATCGGGGCCAGCAGCAGCGGCAGCGGGTGCAGGGTGAAGTAGAGCAGGGCTTCGGCCGCCACCGTGGCGGCCCCCGCCAGCAGCGCCGAATGCGAGCGGTAGCCGGAGAAGTGCTCGCGGATGCTCAGCTCCAGCGCGGACAGCGCGATCAGGGCCAGGCCGCAGCCCGCCAGCACCGGGCCTCGGCGCCCGTGCACGACCAGGCCCACGACCAGCAGCACGATTCCGGCGAGAATGCACAGCTCGACCAGCGGAAACGGCGACCACGGCGCGGGCGGCGCCTCGGAAACGCGCGCCCGGCGCCGGGGGGCGCCGGCGGGACCCGCGCTCGAGCCAGCGGGCTCGCTAGGACCCCGGCGGGCCTCCTCGGCGCGGGCGCCGGCGGGAGCGTCGGCGGCCAGTCGCTTGCGGCTGCGTCGACCCATCGGCTAGCTCCTCACGCGGTGAGGCGGACAGCGGATCTTCGGGGCGGCGGCGCAGGGCCCCGCCCCCGGCCTAAGGGACAGCCCGAGGAGAGCTTGACCTGCCACCACCCCGCCAGCATCCCGATCAGGCCCAGGCGGGGACGCACCTCCCAGACGCCGCAGCCCCCCTCGCCGAGCTCGGCGTTGGAGACGCGCGCGAACTTGTAGCGACCCGGCTCGAGTCGCATGCGCTCGAGCATGACGCGGGCCCGCTCCTGACGCTCTCCGAGGTCGGCCAGCGAGCGCCGCGCGGACGACAGGCGGGCCGAGAGCGCGTCGCGGGTGGTCTCCAGCTCCCCCAGGCTCAGCAGGCGCGGGCCGCCGGCGGCGGGAACCGACACATCGACCTCGCCGTGGGGGAAGGCGGAGACGAACGAGCGCGCCAGCTCGCGCTCCAGGCGCGCGATCTGGGCCCGCAGCTCGCGCCGGGCCAGGCGTTCGGGCGCGGTCGTGGTCGCGGGTCGGGGACCCGGGATCCGGACCGGCTGGGGAGGGAGTGCGAGCGGGAGCCCCTGAGCTTGCGGCACGACAGATGAGCCTCTCCTGAGTGAATCCCGAGTCTACCTGCCGTCTTGGGCCTGCACAAGCAGGCTCCCGCACGTCCACAGGGCCTCCTCGACGTGGATCGCCGGTACCCCCGAGACCTGCACGGCGTAGAGGCTGACCCGCGCCGTGTGGGCCTGGACCATGCGTTCGGGGGCCACCTCGCCGAACAGCAGCGCGACCGGGGCGGCGGCGTCGGCGATGACCAGCTGGCCGGCCGGCAGCGGGCGCGCGTAGGGCCCGCGCTCCAGCTGCTCGCCGGACGCCGCGGTGCGGATCCCCAGCGGTCCGTCGAGCGCGTCGGCGTCGAGCGCCCACAGGGGCACCCCGGTCTCGGCCAGGGCGATCAGCAGCGCGTCGTCGATGCGGTTCGAGGGCCTAAACCCGCCGCGCAGCAGGCGCTCGACGGCGGCCGCCTCGCCCGGGGGGCGCGTCTCGTCCGGGTCCAGCCCGATGTGGCGATAGAAGATCCGGTAGGCGGAGGGGATCGGCTCGCGGCGCATGCCCACGGCGCGAGCCCCGGTGAAGCGGTCCGACAGCAGCCGCAGGCGCTGGCGTGCCTCGGGCGAGCTGGGCCCGGCGGCGGTGACCACCGTCGCGGTGAGCAGGCGCAGCTCGGGGAACTCCTCGCGTACCTCGGGCGAGACCCACCCCAGCTCGGGCTCGGGTTCGTCCCCCTCCCTCATCCCAGCGTCCTCAGGCGGGTCGCAAGCTCGGCGCTGCCCAGCTGGCCGATCGCGGTGGCGGTGACGCTCCCGCCGCGCCGGGCCAGGGTGAGCAGCGGGCACACCGCCACGTGGTAGAGGTTGGCCACCGCCCCGTCGCGGTCATAGCCCACCGGGAACGGCCAACGGTGGCTGAGCACCAGCGAGCGCGCGTCCCCGCGGCTGCCGCGCACGATCACCCCGGCCATCTGCACGCGGGGAAAGGTGGCGTGAAGCTGGGCCATGCGGTCGAGCATGCGCTCGCAGTGCCCGCCGCTGCTGATCACGAAGGCCAGCGCCACCGGGCCGCGCTCGGCGAGCTGGCAGCTGTTGAGGATCTGCGGCCCGCGCTCCGAGCACGCCGGCCGGCGCCCCGCCGGACCCTGGTTGGCGCGCCTGGCGATGTCGGCGTCGCCGTTGAGCGTGCCGGCGGCGAGCGGGGCAGCGAACGGGGGCAGGGAGTCGCCCACGCTCAACCCGCGCGAGCCCCCGCCGCCGCTGTTGAGCGCGGTGTTGAGGGTGATGTAGGCCAGGATGAGGAGAGCAACGAAGGCCACGAACCATCCGTAGCGGCTGCCGCCCGGGCCGGCGGGAGGCGGGACCCCGGCGGGGGGCGGGGCCTCGGCCGGGGGCGGGCGATCGCCGGAGCGTCGGCCCGCGGGGGTCATGCCGTGCGGGCCCGCCGCAGCCGCGGCCGCCAGGACCTAAGTGCGCGCAGGGCGCGCGCGGGTAGCCGCCCCAGCTCGCCGCGCTCGGCCAGGATCAGCACCGACGGCAGCACGACCATCACCCCCGCCAGGGAGACGGTCAGGTCCACCAGCGTGACGGCGCCGAAGTCGCGCAGCATGCGTATGTCGGAGAACACGAGCACGGCGAACCCGGCGATCGCCGTCGCGCCGGAGGCCAGCACGGCCGAGCCCGTCGAGCGATACGTGCGCTCGAGCGCGGCGCGCGGGTCCCATCCGGCGGCCCGCTCCTGACGGTAGCGCTCGGAGAGCAGCACGCTGAACTCGGTGCCGATGGCGATCACCAGCACGCCCAGGGTGACCGACATCGGGTTCAGCGGGATGCGCAGCACGAACAGCATCAGCGCCGACCAGCCGGTGGCCAGCGCCACCGGCACCAGCGGCACCACCACTCGGGCGGCCCGGCGCATGGCGGCCAGCAGCACGATGCTAACCGCCGCCAGCCCGGCCAGCAGGGTCAACAGCCGCCGCCACGGGGAGGCCACCGCGCCGTCGGCGTCGGCCGCCAGCACCGGGACGCCGGCGAGCTCGGCGTGCACGCCGGGGGGAGGATGCAGGCGGGAGCGCATCAACTCGAGCACCCGCTCCTGCTGGTCGAGCGGCATCAGGCGGATGCCGAAGGCCAGTGTCGCCACCCGGCGATCGGCGGTGATGACGCCCTGGGAGAAGTAGCGCGGCACGGCGTCGAGCAGGGCCCGGATGTCGCTCTGGCGGGGGGTCGAGCCCTGGCTGGAGAACAGGTCGGTGAGCGAGAAGGCCGGACACAGCTGGGCCTGCCCGCATCCCCGTTTGGGGCTGTAGTGGTAGTGCTGGAGCAGCCCGGTCTCAAACGCCGTCATCCAGCGCACCACCGCCGGATTGGTCATGTCCGGAGCGCTGACCGTCACGTCGATCTCGCCGCCCACGCCGGTGGAGCGCTCTAGGGCGCGCAGATCGCGCAGCGCCCCCAGGTTCTGGGGGACCAACTTCTGGATGTCCGATTGCACCTTGGTCTGTGTGTCTAGCCCCCACCCCAGCGCGGCCAGCACCAGGCCGACCGCCAGCACCCGGCCGGGCTGACGGTGGGCCTGGGTCAGGGACGCCCGTCCCAGCGCGCGCCCGCGGGCCAGCACCACGGCGAGCGCGTCGCTCAGGACGCGCCCGGCACCGTTTTCAACCACCAGCTCGCCGGCCCCTCGCCAGGCGGCGCCCAGCATGCCCCGGCCCGAGGCCAGCGCGGCGGCAGCCCCCTCCCCGGCCCGCGCGAGCGGCCCACCGCGGGGGCGGGGGGCGCGCTCGGCGAGGTTCCCGGCCACCCCCCACCGGGCCATCGCCGCGGCCCCCGCGGTCAGCGTGCAGGCAAACGCCAGCACCATCCCCACGATCAGCAGCAGCGCGAAGCCGCGCACCATGGGCACCGGCGAGAGCACAAGGGCCAGGAGCGCGCCGGCGGTGGCCGCGCCGGCGGCGGCGATCGTGGGAGCCCCGATCGAGATGGCCCGCGCCACCCGTTCGGCCGGCGGCCCCCGGCGGGCTTCGGCGACGCGTGACTGGAACTGGATCGCGTAGTCGACGCCCAGGCCGATCAGAATCGGTAGCACGGCGATCGTGGCCATGGTCAGAGGGGCGCCGACCAGCGCCAGTCCGCCGAAGGTGAGCCCCGCCGCGCACAGGGCCACCCCCAGGGGCAGCAGCGGCAGCCGCCTGCGGAAGGACAGAGCCAGGGTCAGCGCCATCACCAGGGCCACGGCCACCAGCAGCACGAGCACCGAGTCGGTGATCGACTTGGTGAGATCGGAGACCACCACGGGGATGCCGGTGACCACGTAGCTGCCCCCGTTCTGCAGGTGCCATTCGGGCATCGCCACCGCCCGGCGGATCTGGGCGATGGCCGCCGCGCGCTGGCCGTCGGACAGCCTGGGCCGCAGGCGCACCTGGACCAGGGCGCTGTCGCGGTTGGGGAACAGGTAGGCAAAGCGCGCCTTGGGGGTCCCCACCGGCTTGGTGGCGTCGAACACCAGCTCGGAGACGAAGTCCGGGTCGTTGATTCGGGGGACCGAGGTGATGCCATAGCGCAGCGCGAGCTGCAGGACGTTGCGGGTGAACTGGGCCATGACCAGTTGCTGGGCCTGGCCGGCGAGCCGGCGCGCCTGGGCGGGGGTTCGGCCCCGGCCCCGGGCCAGGCGATAGGTCGCCTGGGCGGCCGTTTGGGCCTGGGCGGTCTGGGCTTGGGTCTGACGGGTGAGCTGGTCGGTGATCTGGCGCACCGACTCGTTGATGAACGTCCCCGGCCCGTAGACCACCTGCACCGGGCGCGTGCGGGCGAGCACCGCGCACGGTCCTCGGGGCCCTCCGGGGGGCGCGACCCGGGGCGGCAGGTTGCCCGACAGGCAGCCCTCCAGGCCCAGCACGCGCTCGAGGTCCTGGGTGAGGACGAGCTGGGGGAGCGGACCGCGGATGAGCACGATCACCGCGTCGTCGCCGAACAGGCGGTGATAGCGCTGGGTGGCCTGGTACGTGGAGTTCGAGCGCCCGACCAGCGTGTCGGTGGCCGCGGTCGGCGCCAGGCTCGTGGCCAGCGCGCCTCCGGCTAGCGCCAGGGCCAGGACGACGAGCAACGTCGCGCGCGGGCGCCGCGCGGCCCGGCGGGCGACCTCGGCGAACAGCGAAGCGGCCGTCATGGCCGGCCCAGGCTATCGGCGGGCCAGGCGCCCGGCGCCACCCCGTCCCCTCGACACGGCCCCGATCCGGAGCCCCGTCGGGCTCAGCGCTGGCCGCGGACCGATCCCGAGGGAAAGACGTTGACGTGCGGGTACTGGGTCACCTGGCCGCCGAAGTTGTACGGGCCCTGCTGCTTGCAGGGAGGCGCGTTGGACCCGGTGACCCCGAAGGCGAACTGCTGGATCTGCTGGCGCAGCAGGTCGGGGATCAGGTTGGTCAGGGTGGGGCTGATGGTGGGTAGGGGCCGACCGCACTGCCGGGTCTCGTAGACCGGCATCCCGACGGACAGCTGCGTGAAGCTGTTGGGCATCGCATAGGGAGTGGGGCGGTTGGTTCCGATTCGTTGCGGATAGACGGCCAGCGACTCGGGGTTGAACGGGTTGGTGGTGCGCAGGTAGTGGATCGGCGCTTTGGCGCCCGCGGGTGTGTCCACGGCCTGCGTGGCGGCGGCGGAGTTGGCGAAGAAGGCGGTGAGCTCGTTCTTGTACTGCCCCACAAACACCAGGATCGGGTTCAGCTGCGACAGCAGCGGGTCCAGCGAGCCGAGCAGCGGGTGCAGCTCGTCGAGGAAGTTCTGCGTCGCCGGCAGGCCCGCCTTGGACGCGTCGACCAGCGGATTGATGTCGCGGAAGAGGCCTTTGAGGTCGGGGGCGATCGCCGCCAGGTCCTTGAGGGTGGGGCTCAGCTGCCGGGCGGCGGGGCGCAGCTGGGTGACCAGCGGATTGGTCGTGCGGGCAAAGCGCGCCAGGCGGTCCAGCGTGAGCGCCGACTCGTGCTCGAAGGTCGGCAGGGCGACGAAGGTGGCCTGCAGCTCGGCGTTGCGCTGGGCGGTGGTCTGAAAGACCTGGTTGGAGTTGGTGATCAGGCTGCGCAGGTCACTGTCGCGCTCGGTCAGGGCGTTGAACACATCGCCGGTGTTGGCCACCAGGCGCTGAACCTCGGGCTGCTGGGCGTCCAGGATCTCCGCCAGCGTGTTGGCGTCGCGGGCGAACGGGGCCAGATTGCCCAGGGCATCAGAGATGTCCTTGCCCCGCCCGGCGACCGACACCGCCAGCGTCTGCATCCAATCCTGAAATGCCGCCCGCGTGCGGGGGTCAAACGCCCGGAAGATCTGGTCCAGCTGCACCGAGGGAGCCACCTGGGAGGGCGAAAGCTGGCCGCCGTCCTGGAGCATGCCGCTGGAGCGGTCGCCGGGGCTGAGCTCCACGTAGGTCTCGCCCAGCAGCGTCTTCTGGCGCAGGATGGCGCGGGTGTCGAGCGGGATGGGAGCGAACCGCGGCTCGAGCTGCATGGTCACCTTGCTCGTGCCCGTGTTCGAGACCTTGATCTTCTTGACCTTGCCCACGCTGACCCCGGAGATGCGCACGTCGGCCTCCTGGGCGAGCTGGGTGCCCTGGCTGAACTGCGTGCTGAAGCGGTAGCCGTTGGGCTTGAGCGGGATCGGACCGCCGAACGACAGCCATAGGAACAGCAGCAGGCCGAAGCACGACAGGGCGAAGCCGACCATCACCAGTAGCCGCCCGACGGTGGGAGCCTGCTTCTGCATCAGCCGGTCACCCCGCTACCGGGGCCGCTGCCCGTCGGACAGGCCTGGGAGGGGAGGTTGAGCAGCGAGATCAGCGTGCCCAGCTGCGGGCTGGCCTTGGCCACCGACTGCAGCACGCCGAGCGAGGAGCAGGAGACCATGAACAGGCCGTGGCGAATCGGGCCGTGGGCGTCCTGGGTGGCGAAGACCGCGTTGCCGTTGTGCGCTATCCACGAGTTCCAGAACAGGAAGCTGTGGTCGGGCGCCGGCGGGTTGAACGCGAGCTCGTTAAGCAGGTAGTTGACCACGACGAAAGTCTTGTTGAGGTCGGGGATGACCTGGGCGAGATCGTGTGCGGTGGGCTGCAGCTGGCGGAGCACCGGCAGCGAGTCGCGCGCGAACGGCCGCAGCTGGTTGTGGATGATCGGCGTGGTGTCGCGCACGAAGGGCTGGACGTCGCGCAGCGTGGGACCGAGCGCCCGCGCGGCGGGCCGCAGCCCCTGGAGGGTGGGACCGAGCACCCGGGCCAGGCGGTCGGTCTTGGCCAGCGCGGTGTTGGTGGTCTGGAGCGTGCCGGGCAGCAGTCCCAGGGTCGTGCGCAGATTCTGGTCCTGCTGGGCGAAGGCCTGAAAGACGGCATTGGAGTTGTCGATCAGCTGGGCGAGCTGGGAGTCCTTGGCTCCGACCGCCTCGGAGAGCAGGCGGAAGTTGTGGATCGTGCGCGCGATGTTGGCCTGGCGCCGGGCGAGCGCCTGGCCGATGCGCTGCAGGTCGCGGCTGGTGGGGTCAAAGCGGCGGAGGACTGAGGACAAGGTGCGCGCCTGGCCGTTGAGCGCGGCGCCGGCGTCGCCGAGCAGCAGGCGCAGGTATTCACGCGTATCGCCGTCCAGCGCCGAGAGCACCTCGTCGGAGTTGACGTTGGGCAGCGTCTGGTCGATCGGGATCGTGTAGCCCTGCTTGACCTGACCGGTCGACGGGTGCCCGGGGGTGAGCTCGAGCAGCATGTCGTTGAGCCCGGTCTTGGGCCGCAGAAGCGCCGACGCGTCACGGTAGACGTGGAAGTACTTGCGGCGGATGTTCATCGAGACCACGGCGTGGCCGTTTTGCAGCTGGACCCGGGTGATCTCCCCCACCGGCACGCCGGCGATCGTCACCACTTGGCCCTGGCCGGGGGTGACGGACTGGGCGGTGGTCATCTGGGCCTTGAGCGAGACGAAGTCCGAGCCCACCAGCGGCACCCACGAGGGCAGGTAGAAGCGCTCGTTGGCGAGGATGTAGCCGCCGACGGCGATCCCGACCAACGCCAGCGCGATCAGGGCGACGAAGTCGCGTGAGTACTTTCGGATCGCGGTCCTCACGGGCGTCCCCCGTTGGCGCCGCCTACGACGCGGACGCGGGTGGTGTCGGCCGGGCCCGTGGCGGCCGCATTGAGGTCGGGGATGCGCTGTGTGTAGCAGGGCGTGGTGGGCTTGTAGGGCGGCCGATGTCCTGGGAACGCCGGGCGGGTCCCGAGCGGCGGCGCCACGGTGCTGGCGAACAGGTTGCTGTTGGGCTGGCCCAGGACGGTGCCCGTCGAGACCGTCTGGTTGCCGCCGCCGGGCTGGAAGCGGACGTACATTCCGTTGCCGTCGAAGTTCTGGCCCTCGCCCGACAGCCCCACCAGCGCGTACCAGAACTCCTTGTAGTTCTCGACGTTGGTGCTCAGGGGCCCGTCTTGGATCCTGATGTTGCCGGTGGGCAGGACGACGTTGGTGGCGCACTTGGCCGTGAGGTCGGTCTGGGGCAGCAGTTGCAGGCTGGCGTCGATGACCCGGGACAGGTCGCCGATCGCGGGGTGCAGCGTGCGCGCCACGCCCTGTAGCTCATTGGGCCCGAGCAGCCCGCGCGTCTCGGCGATCCACGGGAAGCTGGCGGCGATGGTGGCCGGCGTTTCGCGCACGCCGGGGAGGATCTCGCGGGCGAACGCCCGGGTGGGCGGGAAGGCGCGGTTGAGATCGGCGAACGTCGCGTTGGCGTGCTGCAGCGTGGGCGCCAGCAGCCGAATGGTGGTACGCAGGTTGGCGCTCTGGTCCGCCAGCGCCGCCATCGTGGTGTTGAAGTTGGTGACGAACCCCTGCAGCTGGGCCTCGCGCGAGTCGAGCGCGCGCGTGACGCGGGCCAGGCCGGCGATCAGGCCAGAGAGGTCGTGGGGCGCGGTGCCCAGGAAGGCGTGGTTGACCACCGACGTGTACCGGAACGCCGGGCCGGCGGGGCGGTAGGAGCGGTTGAGCGCCTGGGCGGCGGTGAGACCGCGGACCGAGGTGTCCTGGGTCGCGTCGTCGGCGGCCGCGGGCTGGTAGGTGAGCGACCCGCCGTAGTTGATCAGCAGCTGCTGCAGGCTGGTGCGAGTGGGGGCCTGCAGCGAGGTGAGGATCTGATCGAACTGGACGGGCTCGGCGGTCTGGGCGATCGAGAGCGTGTCGTTCTCGTGGACGGTCGGCGAGGTGGGCGTGCCCGGTGACAGGTCGACGAAGAAGTTGCCCTCCAGGAAGATGCGCGGGCGGATCTTCAGCGTCGCGTCGCGATGGATGGGCAGCGCGTCGTTGTTGAGCTCCATGGAGACCACCGCGGCATCGCTCCCGGGCTGGCGGGAAATCGACTTGACCGTGCCCACGTTGACCCCGGCGATCCGCACCGGCGAGTTCTTGCGAATCGAGTTGGCCGAGGCGAACACCGCCTTCAGCCGGAAGCCGTGGGTGAACGGGATGTGCTTGGCGAAGCCGAAGTAGACGACGAGCGCCGCCACGATCAGGGTGAGCGCGCCCACGCGAAAGACGCTGGCGCGCTCGCGGGCAGCGCGGGCTCGGACCGAGAGACGGGTGCGATTCGGCGCCATTAGCCGGGGGCCGTGGAGACGGTCGTGGTGTCGTGGGCGGTGCCGACGTCGCCGGGAACGTGTCCGATCGACTGCTTGCCGGCCGCGTAGGGCTCGTTGGCCGCCTCGCACTCGTGCGGTTGGCCGGGCGAGGCCGTGTAGGGGTAGGGATCGGTGTGCAGGAAGTTGGCGTTGCCCCCTGCGGGGTCGCCGTTGGCCGGAGCCGACGACGGGCCGCCCTCGTTGTTGGGCCCCTGCGGCGTGGTGATGACGATGAACCGCTGCCAGGTCCCGTTGCTGTCACCCTCGGACAGCAGGCTGGAGACGTTGCGGAAGAACAGCGTCGCGTAGTTGCACACCGTCTGAGCCGGCGTGACGTAGGCGACGGTGGGTTCGAGGATCGTGGCCGTGTTGGTCAGGTCGTGCACGCCGAGGGCGACGAGGGGGTCGGCCGCGAAGCGCTCGAGCGCCGCGAAGGTGGGCTTCAGCCGCTGGTCGAAGCTGATCGTGCGCTTGAGCGCTGGCGTGCCGACGGTCAGGGCGTCGGAGAGATCGGGGGCGGCCCGCCTCAGAGCGCGTACGCCCGGGCGAAGCTCGGCGAAGAACCGCTGCGAGTTGAGTAGGAACGGCCGCTGGACGGGGAGCGAGCGGATACCCGCCTCCAACGCCGGCGGGCCGCCGGAGATCGACTGTTGCAGGAACGGCCGGGCCACCCGGGCGAAGGCGGTGAACGTGATGTCCAGGTTGTCGAACAGCTGGGCCTGGATCTCGGCCACCGGCGCCACCTGTCCCGCCGCCCGGTCCAGGGCTTGGAAGAAGCGCGCCAGCTGGGTGGCCGGCGCGGCGAGCGTGCGCAGGATCGGGGTGATGTGCACGAGGAACGGATTGAGGTCGGCGATCGCCTCGTTGAGGTCGGTGCCGCGCCCGGCCAGGGCGTTGCCGAACTCGAAGAGGTTCACGCGCGCCGCCGCGCGGGTGGGGTTGTCGAATGTGTTGAGCACCTCGTCGATCTCGACCGGCGTCGGGGTCGCGTTGCGCAGCGGAATCGTGGCTCCGTCGGGAAAGCCCTGAGGGGAGGTCCCGCGCGTGACCGAGACGTATTTGAGCCCCAGCGCCGACCGCGGTCGCACGATCACGGTCGAGTCCACGGGCAGCGGCTTGACCGACTTCTGCAGCTTGAGCTCGAGCTGGGCGGTCACCGAGCCATCCGGGTGGCGCACCGCCGAGATCGCGGTCACGGTCCCCACGCGGGTTCCGCCGATGCGGACGTCGTTGCCCCTGACCAGGTTGGCCGCGCTGGGGACTTGGGCCTTGAGGGTGTAGGTGGGCACGAACGGCAGCCCGTTGTTGGCGTTGTAGGCGAGGAACACCGCGACGATGACCACCAGCGTGGTCGCCGCCCCGATGAGGACGGGGTTGCCCGCGATCGAGTGTCGGGTCCGACCGCCCATCAGCTGTCGAGCAGGTAGGAGAGCATGGCCGAGTTAGGGGAACCGCCGCCCGCCGACGAGCCCGTGGACGGTGGCGACTGCGCCGTGCCCGAGCCCGACTTCCCGCCGCCGCCCCCGGGGGTCGAGCTGGAGCCCCCCGTGCCGCCGCCGGTGGGCCGGCCCGCGGCGGTCGAGCCGGACCCCCGCGCTGGCGGGGGGGCCGGGGTGCCGCCGCCGGCGGCCTGGCCAACCGCCGCTGCGGCCGAGCGCGGAGCGCCCCGACGGGGTAGTGACCGCAAGCGTCGGGCTCGGCTGGCGCGCAGCGCCCGGCGCAGAGCGAGCTGATCGCGCGAGAGCGCGGGGGTAGCCCCGCCGCCGCGCGTTGACGACGGGCTGGCCTTGGAGAAGTTGGCCGCGCAACCCGCGGCCGACGTGGTCGCGTAGCTGGAGCAGAGGTTGACGAGCAGGCCCGCGCGCAGGTAATGGCCGAAGGCGTCGAAGCCGTTTACGCCGGTCGTCTGGTAGAAGATGTAGTCCATCAGGCGCTCGACGCCGCCGGTGTCGTGGAAGCTGGTGGCGAGGGCGGCGAGGTTGGCGGCCAGGGGTTTGCCGATCGAGCCGAATGCCCGCAGGTCCTGGATGATCGGCCGGGCCTTGATCAGGGCTACGCGGCCGACCGCGGAGGCGTCCCCCAGCCCGCGGATCGCCGGTGTGCTGGCCCGGCTAAACGGACCGAGCTGGCGGATGAAGTTGCTGATCGCCGGGGCCTGGCTGTGCAGGTCCGACAGCACCGGAGTCGCCTGATCGGCGAACGCGCCCAGCCGTGCGAGCGTGGGACGCAGTTGACGCAGGAAGGGGGGAAAGCGCTCGAGGTTTCGCTGCAAATCGGCGCTCCGCTCTGCCGTGGCCTGGGCGGTCGTGTTGGCCTGACCGATGAAGTCGGCCACGCGTGCACGTTCGCGCGCCAGCGGGGCGAGATCGGTGTCCGACTGCCGCGCCAGGTCCTCGAGCACGCGATTCTGGTCGCCGAGGATCTTCAGCACCTGGTCGGTGGCCTGCAGCGCGGGATCGGCGCGCGCGATCACGTTGCGCAGATCGGCGCCGCGGCCGGCCAGTCCCGTGCCGAACTCGTTGAGGATGATCGACAAACGCTCCCGGTAGGGCAGGCGCAGAACGTCACCCAGGAGGTCGAGGTCGACCGGGAGCTTTGTCTGGGTGTCGGGCAGCAGATGCTGGCCGGCACCCGGCTCGCCCGCGGGAATCACCGGTAGCGCCGACGCCGGCTGCGCGCCCGCTACCGGGGGCTGGGTCGGCGTGCACTCCACGAACTTCTCGCCGATCAGCGACTGCGGTCGTATCGTGCAGCTGGCGTCGGTGCGAAAGTCGTCGAACCCGGGCTGGGTGATGTTGAGCACGACCGCTGCCTTCTGGGCGTCGCGGGAGGTGCACTCCATGGGTAGCCGGGGGCCGCTGCATTTGGTGATGTCGAGCGAGGCGATCTTGCCCACCTTCACGCCGGCGATCTTCACGTCCTCGCCCGGGATCACGCTGAACGCGTTGTCGAAGATCGCGCGCACCTTGTAGGAACGCCCCCCGCCGGCCCCCGAACCCAGCAGCAGGACGGCCACGGCGCAGCCCAGCACGAGCAGGACAGCCAGTCGCCTCATGGTCCGGGTGGCACCTGGGTGGGGTCGCACGTCAGCGTGCCGCTGGCGTCGCGGTAGGGGGCCGAGTTGTCCACCGGGGGCTGGCTGGCCGCACCCGGGCAGCGCTCCAGCATGCCCGTCTGCAGGCCGGCCATGCGCTGGCTGTTCGGCTGAGGTACGAGCACGCCGCCGGCCGGGTTCGGATTGAACGAGAACGCGTTGAAGATCGGCGAGATGCGGGCGAAGTGGCCGTTGGCGTCGTAGTTGGCGGCGCCCTGGCCGAAGTCGCGCAGCCAGCCCACCAGGTCCGGCGCGTAGGGACGGATGAACGAGACCACGGGCAGCGACTGGTTGATCGCGTCGATGGAGTGGGCAAACGCCGGGCGAGCCGCGCGCTCGAGCGGTGGGGACTTGCGCAGGAGCTCGATCAGGTCGTGGTGGTCGGGGCTGCGGATCAGCAGGCGCAGGTCGTGGATCGTGGGCCGGGCGTCGTGGACCAGGGGGCGCAGGGCGGCAAAGAACGGCGCCAGGCGCTTGGTGGCCGGCTTGGACGCGGCGACCAGGACGTCGAGGTCGTCCAGCGTGTGGCGCAGGTTGACGAACGTGGTGTTGCCCCGGCGCAGGGTCAGCGGCAGCACCGCCAGGGCGTTGGACAGCGACGTGCGCTCGGAGGCGATCGCCCCGGTCGCGGTGGAGGTGTTGGAGACCAGGTTGGCCAGCGTGGCGTGGCGCTGGGCCAGCGCGGTGACCACCCGCGAGCCGGTGGAGACCAGGCCGTTGAACGCCTGCTGGTCGCGGATCGCCTCGGAGATCAGCTGGCTGGAGGTCGACAGCAGCGGCGAGAAGTAGCGGGCCGCCTGGTTGGCCTGGGGGCCCATGCCCGAGTACTGGATCGAGGAGCCCTGGATGACCTGCTGCAGACCCCGGCGGGTGGGCGCGTCAAGCGTGTTGAAGAGCTGGTCCAGATCGACGATCGAGGTCGTCTGGTCGGTGCCCAGCGTCGTCCCGTCGGGCAGCGGCGGCGCGCTGTTGGGGCCCGGTACCAGCGCCACGTAGCGGTTGGCGATGCCCGACAGCGAGGTGGCGCGGATCGTCGCAGTGGTGCCCTGGTGCAGGGGGGCGAATCCGCTGGAGACGTCGATCGAGAGGCGGGCCTGGTTGTTGTCGGTCAGGGAGATGTCCTTGACCGTCCCCACGCGGCGGCCGCCGATCTGGACGTCGTCGCCCTTGACGAGCTGCCCGGCGTTCTCGAACAGCAGCTTGTAGGGGTGCCCGCCGCCGCCCCGCAGCAGCACGTAGCCGATCGCCAGCACCGCCACCACGAGCGCCACCGCCGCCGCGATGCGCGCGAGGGTCAGTGCACCCGAGGCCGCCTCAGGCGCTGCGGGGGTGGTATCGGAGTTGGACAAACGGGGTGGGGAAGGCAAATCCGCCAGGGAGGGGCGGACCCGCGGACCGGCTCCGGCCCGCGCGCCGAATCAAAGGCAACCGATATTTACGCTGCGTTAATCGTCCGTTCTTCGCCGGGGGATGAGCGGTGCCTTCGCCGAAGAGCGGGGGCGCGCCAGGATGGGAAGCCGGGACCGCGGCTACTCCATCCCCAGCGGACCCTGCGACTCGCCGGAGAGGAACTGACGGACGAACGCGTTGTCGGAGTCGAACAGCTCCTCGGCCGGGCCGGACTCGACGATGCGCCCCTTCCACAGGACCGCTATGTGCTCGGCCACTCGCCGGGCGCTCATGATGTCGTGGGTGATCACCACGTAGGCGCCGCCGTTCTCGGCGTGGATCTCCTTGATGAGCTCGCACAGCAGCGCCGTGCGGACCGGATCAAGGCCGGAGTCGGGTTCGTCGAAGAGCACGATGTCGGGATCCAGCACCAGCGCACGGGCGAACCCGGCCCGCTTGCGCATGCCGCCCGAGAGCTCGTTGGGCATCTTCTCGCCGGCGTCGGCCAGGCCGACCTCGCGCAGACGCCGGTTGCAGATGTCGGCGATCTCGTTCTCGCCCTTGTCGGTGTGCTGGCGCAGCGGGAAGGCCACGTTGTCGTAGAGGTTCATGGAGCCGAACAGCGCGCCGTCCTGGAACAGCACCCCGAACTTCTTGCGCATGGCGAAGAGCTCGTCGTCGGCCATCGAGGGCACTGACTCGCCGTGGACGATCACGTCGCCGTCGTCGGGGTAAAGCAGCCCGACCATGTGCTTGATGCAGACCGACTTCCCCGTCCCCGAGGGACCGAGGATCATCGAGATCTTCTCCTCGGGGATGCCCATGTTCAGCCCGCGGAGGATCTTGTTGCGCCCGAACGCCTTGTGGACGTCGACGAACTCGATCGCGTCGGGCGCGCCGGTCGCCCGCTGGGTGCCGGTGTGCCACTGAAACTCGTCGCCCTCGCCCTCAGGGCCGGGCTCTGACACCACCGAGACGCGGGAGGTATCGGGCTCCTCCTCCTCAGGCTCGTGCTGACCGGTCGGGCCCTCGTGCGCGGCGGGCGCGTCGTGCGCGGTCGGGGCCTCGTCCGCCGGCGGCGCCGAAGTGGGCGGCGCCGAAGCCTCTTCGAAGGGCGCGGGCTCGTCGGCGGGCAGCCAGTCGCCGCCCGCGCCCGGCCCGCGCCCGGCGTCCGGGGGCACCTCGCCTTCGTCGACTGGCCCTAGGGGCCGCACGCCCTCCACGGGGTCGGGGGCGGGCACGTCCTGGCCGCCGCCGGAGGAGGACGGGGTCTGTGGCGTGGCCGGGGATTGCGGCTCGCTGCTTCGCTTCCTACGCGGAATGCGGGGCATGGGTCATCCTCCGATGGGGGCGCGGGGGTTGGCGCCCCAGAACAGTTGGGTGCCCAGCATCCCGATCAGATGCACGAGCACGATGTTGAGCACCATCGATTTGGCGGTCGCGGTCCCCACC